>Ga0180433_10000257_pt1 | contig 93646 bp, 92 predicted proteins | sample SS_ome_8_FD_132980 | JGI IMG/M metagenome (GOLD analysis project Ga0180433, IMG submission 132980) | Hypersaline lake sediment archaeal communities from the Salton Sea, California, USA - SS_1_D_1 metaG | ecosystem: Environmental > Aquatic > Non-marine Saline and Alkaline > Hypersaline >... | reverse complement strand
CGCAATTGGAACCACTTGGCCGAGTGGCTGCAAGCTGTTGACTCCCTTATGAGGACGGGGCTCGGATCCAAAGGCGCTGTCGCTGGGCTTCCTCCAGCCATGAGGCCCTAGGCGGGGCTCCCGACCATCTGGCTCCTCCAGAAGACTGCGCAATCGGAGTGGAACCTTCGTTGGTGCCCGTGTCCTTGCCTGAGAAGACTCTTGAAGTGTGCGTAGGAGGAAGGGCTTCAAGCTTCTTCCCATTCCAAGCTAGCCGCTTATAAACTTGCCTGATGTACCAGAATTCGGTACGATTGTACCTAATATTGGTGCAAGGAGGTGAATGATGGGTGCACGAGTATCCGGTCTTGGATCCGTCCTCTTCAGCAAGTCACGGCTCTCTGTCCTGGCTCTGTTGTACCTAAACGCGGACCAGCGCTTCTACCTCCGCCAGATCGTGAACACGACGAGAATGGGCATGGGGGCTGTGCAGGGAGAAGTCCGAACGCTGACCAAGGGCGGGCTCATCCTCAGAGAGAGAGAAGGGCGCCAAGTCTATTATCAAGCCAATAGAGATTGCCCAATATTCGAAGAACTGAAGGCCATCCTCGTCAAAACGGCAGGCCTTGCCGATGTCCTGCGCGACCGCCTTGCTCCGGTTGCCGAAAGTTGCCGGGTAGCGTTTCTGTTTGGATCTTTTGCAGAGGGCTCTGATAGTGCCGAGAGCGACGTCGATGTGATGATCGTGGGGGACGTTTCCTTCGCCGCGGTTAGCGACGCTCTTGGGGAAGTGCAAACTGACCTGCGTCGCGAGATTAATCCCACAGTCTACAACGTGACCGAATTCAGGGAAAAGATCTCCACACCGTTTATTGCTTCCGTTATGAAGAAGCCCAAGGTGTTCTTAGTTGGAGATGAGGATGAGCTTGCGCGAATGGCTCGCTAACCGGTGGCTCGTCGAGCACAAGACCAACTCTGAGGAAATCGCCAATCTACTGGCCCTGGCGGACCGTGATCTCCAGGATGCCCAGTCTCATGAGTTGAGCCCGGACTGGAGGTTCAACATCGCCTATAACGCAGCCCTGCAGTTAGCGGGAACAGCGTTGGCTGCCGCTGGATATCGGGTCTCGCGCAGTGGGCCGCATCACTATCGGTCCATCCACAGTCTGACGCACACGATCGGTTCGGAAGAGAGCACGGTGCGATTGCTGGATCGTTTTCGCAAGAAGCGTAACGTTGCTGAGTATGACGCTGTGGGGACCATTTCCGAGCAAGAAGCAACCGAGATGCTCGACCTGGCGCGGTCGCTCAGGCAACGGGTTGAGGATTGGTTGCGTCGTACCCACCCCGATCTTCTGAGCATCACCGAAGGCGATCCTTAGCACATTGCGTCCCTGTTCCTGAAATCTGATCGGCGTCCCCAACGGGATTGGAACCCATCCGGCCGGTAGCGTGCCCTCTGCTCAAGGCTCGGAGGGGCGGCATCTGAGAGGCATGAGGCGTTCATAGGCGCCGCACCTTCCCGCAACGGGGCGGAGTGTGCAACGTAGCCCCGGCCGGCGGCTGCACCCTTCACCTGCGCGGCGCGTCGCCACAAAAGGCAGCGGAGAAGTCGGCCCGGATACGCAAGTCCTCGGCCGGCAGGGTATGTAGTATTGGTCACACAGGGTGAAGACTCGATCGAGAAATCAGCGATCTCTGACGTGCTCGTCCGACCTGCCCTCAAAGGTGTAAATCACGAGCCTCTCAGCCGGGCCTGTTCCCTCCCCGACAAACCGAACGCGATAACGCCAGAACTTCTCGGTCCTGAAGGTGTCCGAGGTTATCGGCCTGAGTAGATGCTTCTCACCGCCGTCACGCTGAAGGTGCAAGCGACTGTCTTCGAAGGTCACATGGTACGAGCCGTAGTCGCCGGCGAATGCGTCGATCCGTTCCCGCGACAGAGTAATCGGGTCTGCCTCAGCCCGCACTTCGTCGTTCACCCATTCCAGACAGCGCTTTGCCTCCTCGTTGGCCGGGTCCACCTCGAGCGCCTTGTCGATCATCTCAATCGCGGAGTCTAGATCACCCGCTCCGTAGTGGAAAAGCCCCCACTGAACGTAGTAGCCGGGAGACGGGGGGAGATCCTCTATGAGCTTTCTCGCCTTCTCCAGGGACCGCGTAGCCGCTCCGTTGACGTAGCCGGTTAGAAACTCCAGGGCAAGACCCCTATCCCATTGATATAGCTCAAGAGCGGTCTTCTCCACTCCCGGTTGGACGAGGAACATCGCCTCCTCGAAAGCGTCCCACTCCTCTCTCACGATCCCGATAGTGTTCACATAGTCCCCGTCCACCAGGCTCGTCAGGAGCTTGAAGACGCCGCCGCTGGATTCGAGGTTCGGCCTCCAAGTCTCGGGCGGCATTCCGAAGTGGTAGTCGAGGAGGTCCTTCTCCGTCGAGTAGAACATCTCGGGCGCGTGGTGGAACGCTTCGGGTATCTCCGTCACCCCAAGGTACCAGGGGACGAAGACGCTCGCGCACGGCCGATCGAGGGCTCGCCAGATGACCGTCCCGATCTCGGGCGGGAGATCTTCGCGCTGCTGCACCACGGTCGTCCGGTGCGAGCGGTCATTGCAGATCGTGGCGCCTACGTGCGGGCTCGTCGTAGCGCTCTCGGGGTTGAAGAGGTCGGTCCCCTCGTAGTGGCTCCTGAAGATCGCCATGACGTCGCCCGGCAACAGCTTCTGATCCGGCTTTACCGATACGGGCAGAACACCCGTACGGGCTTCCTCCCACGTGATTGGAAAGTCCTCAACGAGCAGCCTCGCCATGTTCCAATGACGGTCCGTGTTGCGCGGGTTCTTGTGCGAGCTCTCAGGGGCGTAGACGGCGGCGAAATCGAAGGGGCCGCTTTCGGGATCATACCACCCGCGCTCAACCGCGTACTCTATGAGCCGCGGCGAGCAGATGAAGTTTTCGCTGTCATCCGTATCCACGTTCCGGATACTGTACGTATTGGCTATCAGAGCGACCTCGTCGTCTCGAACGCGGCGGGCCACGTACTGCTTCCCCCGCACCATCTGGAGCTGCCACGCCTCCTTAGGGCCGACGATGTTGAGATTCCTGCCGCTCGCGTTGTAGCCGTAGGTATCGAGAAGCTCGGCTGCAAGGAGCACCGCCTCACGAGCCGTCTTCGCCCTCTCGGCCAGCAAGACGCGGAGGTCGAAGCCAAGACCGCCGTCCACGAGGTTGCCTCGCGCCTCAACTTCCCCGACGGGATCCTCCTTGGAGCTGCACGCGTTGCTACCTAACGCGACCCCCCACTCGTTCACCAGCGCGTTGGAGTAGGCGGTCCCGGGAGGCTCGTCCCACAGGTAGGCGTACGTTTCGGAGACCTGTGGGATCGTGCCGCCGTTGTGGAGCCGGACAACCGAGCCGGGCTTGTGACTGCGGCGCGGTACGTACCAGAGGTAGTCTATGTCGTCCCTGCCGTCGTCCTCGGTCTTGGCGTAGAGGATCGAACCGTCGACCGTCGTCCCCTTCCCCGCGATCAAGGCGGTGCATCCCCCGACGCCGCCGTCGTGGGCGCTTGCGGCGGCCAGGAAGGCCGACACGAGAAGTAGAAGCAAGGTGATCGGGATGGCTTTTCTCATCAGTTTCCTCCGATCCTCTTTGAGCTGAGATTGACGTCCTACTGTCGAACTTGATCGGTCATTCCAAAGCGGATTCTCCACCGTCATTTCCCGGTACGAAGCCACCTGCCTGTGTCCGGATAAGGCTGCCGCACAACCGCAGATCGGGACTTCAGCATACTACGGAGTCCTCTTACACCCAAACATTCGGCTCCTCGGATGGGTTCGCCGGAGCACGCTCAGGAAGGCCCCGCTCCCGTCCGGCGCGTGGTCTCACGCTCCGCCATCTCGGCCATGGCGATTTCCACCCTTAGAAGCTGCTCGCGGATGCCCGACTCCATGCGGTTCACTCGCATACTAACAAAGGCGGGGATTGCGAAGGCGACGAAAAAGGCCAATCCGTAGAGAACCATGGAGATGCCCAGCACACGGTCCTCGGTCTGCGCCCCGATGACGAGAAAGGCGGTCATCACGAGCACCATGAATACCCACAACAGGCCATGCGCCGCATTCTCATCGGTCTTGATATTCAATGACCCCTTCTTCAAGACATACGCGGATATGCCGGCCCACGCCGCGCCAAACGCCGCCCCCAAGACGAGAACGAGCCGCCCTAGGAACGGGAGCCCCTCGGGCGCCGTCCACGCAAAAAAGCCGAGCAGCCCCGCGAAGAAGAGACCTAAGATGCCTCCAAGCCCGTAAGCGACGCGAAGGCGAGTGCTTAGTTTCCTTGTCGTCATCTTTTCGACGGCTTCCCGGAAGCGGGTCTCCATCTCTTCGCTGCGCCTTTCTTGCGCGACGAGACCGTTTCGCAACTTACTGGTCATGGCCGGCGCCCTCCTTCTCGATCATCTCCTTCAGTTTCCTTTTGCCGTAGTGGAGCCGTGACTTGACCGTCCCCACAGAGACGCGCGTCACGTTCGATATTTCATCGACCGAGAAGCCCTCTAGAAAAAAGAGAGTCAGAGCTTCCCTCTGCGGCAGCGGCAGTTGATCCAAGCCCCAGTGAATAAGCTCGGCTTGGTCTTCGGAGAACCCGTACCGCTCCGTACCGCGCGGGATCTCCCGACACGGGTTCTCCTCGCGCAACAACTCGCGGCGCTGCTCACCGAGCAAATGACTGACCGCGGTATGCCGGGCAATGCTGTAAATCCACGAAGAGAATGCCGCCGGATCTCTCAGTCGTCCAATATTCGTGTGGACCTTCATCCAGGTCTCCTGCAAGACATCCCACGCGTCTTCCTCACAGCGAACGATCCGGCGAATGAAATAGAAGAGGCGCTTCTCCCACAATCCAACGAGCTCGGGAAAGGCATTCATCTCGCCTCGCCGAAGTCGGATTATGAGGAGGTGGGTTTGCGCGCGACTCAGGTTGTCTTTCATGCGGCCCTGCCCTCTCTCGGTGTTCCCATCATGGAGGACCCACGAGACCACCAAAAGGTTCAAATCGCCAGTGCCTCAAGGTAGGGGCTCATTAGTCTCTCAACCCGGCAGGCGCGCGAAACGAACCGGCTCGGGGGCATCTCCATCCGGCCGTCGCCGGTACTCCTTCAGCGCCTCCAGAGCCACATCCATTCCAACGCGGCGGCGGTACTGGAAACAGCCAACTACCGTCTTGCCAGGCGAGTAGATTCTGAGCTTGACTCAGTCTACTTCGTCCTCCCGGATCCCTTGATCAAATGCCGCCCTTGAACGCCGGATGAATCTGACGGGCGGATGTCGCAGCCCGGGTTTCTCGGCCCCTCTGGGCAGGGCGACATCCACGGTCCAGCGGATCTCATCGGTCAGTAGGTCGGCAGGGTCGTTGTTATTGTTTGTATCACAACCGGTTAGAAGTTTCTTCCTTTTTTCTAACTATATTACTTAACATATACACCAATACACCGTATAATTGTATACGAAGGCTTCAATGAAGAATGGGCCGCCGGGCCCTACGATGCGGAGGTCGCGCAAGTTGATTATTCTCAGGTCTCAAGGGCACCCGAAGGAGTGACGAACGTGCAACGACGCAAATCAGGGTGGACATTGCGGATCATAACACTGGCGGCGTTCTGGCTCGGAGCGATTGTGAGCTGGTGGAAGGTAGTCGAGAAGGGGCCGGAGCCCGCAATCCTGATTCCCGCCGTCTGCTTCACCATAGGAGCGGTCATTCTTCTCGCCCGCGCGATTCGGTTTGCGGGCGCTCGGTCCGCCGCGGATGAACAACGCGGGAGCGGAAATGGTCGGCATGACTGAGCCGGCTTCGTATGAATTAGCCCGACGAGAGCAGGACGAATGGGAGCGAAGATGCTGATCGTCGTTGACCCACATAGCGGGGTGCCCGCGTACAAGCAGCTCATGGACCAGGTGAAGTTCCACGTGTCGAGCGGGCTGCTAAAGCCCGGAGATGAGCTCCCGTCAACGAGGGCGCTGTCGTCACAGCTCGGGCTCAACCCCATGACGATAAGCAAAGCCTACAGCTATCTGGAGAAGGAAGGCGTGATCGAAAGGCGCCCGGGGCGACCGCTCGTCGTTAAGGCACTTGAAAGCGACAAGGCCGCGCGGAAGAGGATTGAACAAGTCAAGGAGGCATTCGCGCCCGTCGTCACTATGATCAGGCAACTGGGTATCGGCGACGACGAGGCATTGAAAATCCTAAGTGAGATGCTGAAGAAAGACGGTGAAACCAAGGGAGTCGGCCACGGCGATGACGGATCCGACGACGTCGATAGGCAAGGGGCACGCAGCAAAGAGACCGGCGATGACAACAATAGGCAACGCGACGGCGGCGGCGCGGGCGCGCCGGTCACTGACTCGGAAGGCGCCGCCAATGACGGTAAGGACCATGATGACGATATGCAAAGCGAGGCCGGGGGGGATGCCGATTCAAAGGCGACCGGCGACGTCGGAGACAACCGCAACGTCGAGCCCGACGACGACGACGGAATCGCCCCCGCCCCCGGCGACAAGGAGGAGAAGTAATGACCGTTCTCGAATTCAAGGACATCCACCGCGCTTTCAAGCGGGCCAAGGACGTGCTTCGCGGCTTGAGTTTCTCGGTCGGACCCGGCGAAGTCGTAGGTCTGCTGGGTAGAAACGGCGCCGGAAAGACGACCCTGATGCGTATCGCTATGGGCCTCCTGGAGGCGCAGAAAGGGAGCGTGCGGCTCTTCGGACTCGATCCGCGAGTGGATCCGATCCGGGTAAAGCGTCGTGTGGGCTACGTCGCGGGCGTTGGCCTTCGGCCTCTTTATGGGCGCGTTGCTCTCGAGACAGCCCGAGTGGTTCGAGGCGCATTTTCTGGGTGACGATCCCGGCATATCGATGTTCATTTTCGCGCAGGTCTGGCTCATCCTCCTACTCTTCATGATTCTCTCGCATATCACGGTCCGCTGCGCTCGTCTGAATCTGGTTCTGCCCCTGCCCACGCGGAAGGTCTGGCTCGCCCGGATCACCTCTATATTGGCCGCGGGACTTCTGCCCCTTGCCGTCTTTACTCTGGTTCTCTCCCTCCACCCCTGGATATTCAACGGGGGATTCGGGTCGGACACTAATGTGCTGCGGCTGGGAATCATGGTGGGGTTGGGGCTGACCTTCACGGCTCTGGTTTACCAGAGTCCCTCCCCGGATCTCTTTTCTGTCCGTGTGGGTTGGTTCTATGTCCTGTTCGTAGCGGTTGTCTCATGCGCGGTCCCTACGGCGATTCTCCTGGCACCGCGTTCGTTCGTATTGGCCGCGGTCATGGCCGGGGCGAGTCTTCTGCTGGGCGTGCGAATCTATTTCTCTCTGCCGCTCGTACTGTCACTGGCCCCTCGCAGAATTCCCAAGGCCGGAGAACGTGAAAGGCCGGGCTCAAGGGCGGTATCGAAATCAATGACCTCGGATGCCGCTTGGCCGAACCCGGTCTCGACCGCCTTCAGGGGCAACCGGGGATTCGGGAGACTGTTGCACATGACGGTTTTCCGCGTTCTTGCAAGCCATCCTCTGGCCTGGATTGTATTCCCGGTGGCCGCCTTCTACGGATACGGTCTGGCCCGGGCCTACTATCTGGGCGCCAATCTCCAGCCTTACTTCCTTGTAACTTTGGCATGGCTGTTGGCACTTCTGTTTCAGGGAGTCATCAGAATGCATAAGCTGGATCCGTTTCCCATCTCACGGAGGCTTCTGTTTGCCTACTCCATCTTGCCGATCGTGGTCGTCATGGCCGTGGGCGCCGGAGCGGGGCAGCTCCACTTCATGCTAAAGCAGCACCAATGTACGGATTCCGACTTCGGGCGGTACGAGGAGCCCCGTGAGCCGGCCAAGCGAGGCGAGCCCGCCGTTGTGTGGCCCGAGAACCGCGGCTCGAAGCTTCGCAGCAGGACAATGGCCACCCGTGTCCTCGTATTCGGCTTGATCACCACAGCCGTCGTTTGTTTGGGGCTTCAGCAGTTCAGGGCGACGACGCCTGAGGCGGTCTACCCCTGGCTCCTTCAGGGCCTGGCGGTGCCCCTAGTAGTTGTAGTAGGCGGGGTCTATTTGGCCGACAAGCTCGGCTACGCGGACTTCCACGCCGTCGCGGCGTTTCCCGAGGTGCTGCTCAAGAAGCTCGGAGAGTCCCTTCCCCTGAGCACGCCGGCTATCTGGGGGCTCGCGATCGCGACCCTGGGCATTGGCTATAGAGTGATCCAGTCCCGCTTCCGCAAAATCGAAGCGCCGCTCCAACACAAGAAGAAGCTGAGTGAATACTAGCGCCGTCGGCCCACCACCTCGGCTATGCCCGATTCACGGGGCACGTATTCAACCAAGCGCCAAGCCACCAGGTCCCCCGGCTCAAAACTCTCCGAGAACCTGAAATAGAGTCGCACCAGGTTTGGCTTGGCTCCGGCCAGTCGGTCATGCACAAGGAAGGGTTGGAGTCCGTTGTTGAGCATCAGCCTCTCCTGCGGATCAGCCAGGGCAACGATCACCGTGCTTTCCAGCATGTCGCCCGTTCGCAGAAGAATCTTGGCCTTTGTCTCGCGGTAGACTTCAAAACGTTCCCCGTTCATGGCCAGGTCGCACTTGATCCAAAAGCCGGAGTCGTCGCGCGCGCGCAGCTCCTGGTATTTGAAACTATCATCATCGGGCTTGTTCTCGGCGTACAGAGCCGCAATCTCCTGTCGGTACTCCCCGGTCAGTTTTGCCTTCCAGCCCTCCGGGGCCATGAAGACAAACTTGGAAGTGTCGGTTTCCTCAGTGTGGGCTCTGGAAAAAGGCGCTTGTGCGGCCCAAAGGCCCAGCGCAGCGCAGAGAGCGACCGAGAACCGTTTGCTCATCAGTCGCCTCCTCCCCATAAATAATTATCATCGGGCAGTAATCCCAGAGTCTGCTGGAGTTCCAGCTGGCAAAGCGCTTCCAGGATGGGATGATAGCCGACAACGCGCTGAACGGCGCATGCATGTTGCACGGCCAACGCCTGGTTGACAGGCGCGGCAAGCACCACGGCCAGGGCCACCATGAGCAGGACGCAGAACACAACCGGTCGTAGACTTCTTCTCATCGAGGGGCCTCCTTGCTTAGAAAGTGACTAACCAACGAACGCCAAGCTTCATTCCCGCTGACAACCTCCCTTCCGCGTCCATGAGCCGGCAGGGGGTCTCCCTGAGCAAGACATCCTTGAGCAGCGAGGGCCGCTCCTTGCGAGATTATGTGGTTGGGGAAAGTTGGAAGAAGAAACCGGAGGTGTGGGGGTATTGAAATAGACGCCTGCGGGAGCGCCAAGCAGATCTCCTGCGGGCGAACACTTCGTCAGCCTACGTCGCCGGAGGGGTTCGTCCATCGAGGCGGTAACTCCTCTGGGGATCCGGGAGGTATCCCTTAGAGTCGGACCAAGACAACGCTAACGCACCTAGTGTATTATTCGGCCGATCTTCTTGTGCTCTACAGTAAAGTGCAATGTCTCGTTTCGAATGTCGGATGCACCATCGTACAAAGTGTACAACCCTTGCTTATGGTCGCGTCAAGCCCTTTTTGTCGAGCATGCCAAAAAGGCCCCTCAAGCCGCTTTGAGCCGCCTTTAAGCGATTGCGGAATATGCCCCTCTTTATCCCACCGATTACCCATGGCACTTCTCTTATGCAACCGGCGGCTTCCCCGCTTGCGATGCGGGGGGTGCCGCATATCGCCGCACTTGAGACAGGCCCCATGCAGGGCTTTTGCTGCCGCCCCTCGGCGGCCTCGGCCCCATCGGGGCGGAGTGCCCGGGGCGGCGCGGCGCCTTGGTAGGCAGCGGTCCGCTCAATACCCGTCCGCTCAATCTCTTGACCCTCAAGAAGCCGACTGGTAGCTTCACGGTGCCGCAGGGTCGGCAGGGGGAGGGTAGGGGATTCCGCGTGTCCCGTGCTCAGCCGCCTTCCGGGGGGGGCGGCGGGTCGCCGGACAGAAACCTGATCGACCCCGCGACTCCCGGCCTTGCCGGCGTTTCACGCCGGCCCCCGGCGGGGTTCCCGGCAGGCATGGATCGGCATCCCGGACACAAGGACCCCCGCCGCAACCTCTTAATCACGAAGGAGGTGCCTCCAGTGCGAGATTTCAACCGGTTTCCGCTCCTTGTCGCCATCGCTCTGGTCTTCGCCTTTTGCGCAGGCTGCGCACAAAGTGAGACTACCGAGGAACAACTCACCGCTATTCCCGTAGATTCTATGGAGGGCGTTCTCACGAAATCGGGCGTCACCCTTGATGAATCGGTGTCCTCGGATGGAAACGGCTCGCTCCGAGTGGACGCTGATTCCTCCATGACCGTCCGCCTCTACGAAATCGCGGACCCCGACGTCGAGGACGCGCTGCTGACGTACCGTGCCAAGATGAAGACGGAGGAGGTCGCGGGACAGGCGTATCTGGAGATGTGGTGCCGCTTTCCGGGGAAGGGAGAATTCTTCTCCCGCGGACTCCAGGCGCCCGTCTCGGGGACAACGGACTGGACGAGTCAGGAGATCCACTTCCGACTCGAAAAGGGTCAGAATCCGGATCTGGTCAAGCTGAACGTGGTGATGGACGGAGAAGGTCGGCTCTGGATAGACGACATCGTTCTCGAGAGGGGGCCGCTCAGATAGGGCCTTGCTCATGCCTCGGTTCCATCCGTGCAATAAGTCGCCGCGTCTTCAATGGACGGCGCTATTCTCTCGCCGGACCCCGGTCTCCGGCAACGGAATGGGGCCTTGGGCATCGACCGAACTTGTTCTACGCACCAATTAGGACGGGCAGGCGAAAATGGGTTTGCTGGCTTGGATAATCTTCGGGGGGCTTGCCGGGTGGGTCGCGAGCTTGCTCACCGGCACCAGGCAGGGCTGCTGCCTGAACATCATAGTCGGAGTGATCGGCGCTTTCATAGGCGGGACGATCATGGAGCTGGTGACGGGCCACGGCTTCAACATTCACTTCAACTTGTATAGCTTCGCCGTGGCGGTTTTCGGCGCGGTGGTATTGCTCGCGATCGCCAACCTGGCGACGCGCGATATCAGGAGATGAGGCCTCCGGCACCCGCCGGGCCCGCATCTTGCGGCAAGACGGCGGATATCAGACAACCGCCGACCGAGCCACGGGAGCGTGCGGTGACGGGTGTTGAGTCAACTCACATGGAGGATGGTCTATGTCTTTGCGAATCTCAGTACGGAACGCCGTGACGGCGGCCCTTTGTTTGGCGGCTTTTTCGGCTTTATGCAGCCCCGCCGGAGCGCAGGAAATGACCGCCGAACGGGTCATCGACAACTACTTTGAGGCGATCGGGGGCAGGGACCGGGTGGAATCCGTTCGGAACCTCGCCATCGGGGGCTACTACGGCAACGTCTTCCTCGTCAGGGGCGATAGTATGACGCTCTATCTCCGGAAACCCCACTCGCTGCGCAGGGAGACTTACGGCCGCATCGTCGTTTTCGACGGAGAGAAGGGCTACATCAACTCCTTCGGCGACCTCACCGAAGCCGAAGGCGACAATCTTACCAGCCTTCGCTATTACGCCGGATTCTATCACAACTGTTTCAGTCTTCTCAAATTCGGCGAGGCGTTGGAGGAGGCCGAATACCTCGGGGAGAGACAGCTCGGGCCGCAACGCGAGCATCTGATCTCAATCCCGTACGAGGGAACCGACTACGAGGTGCACTTCCACGCCGACGACTTTCTCATCGATAGAATCGTCTTTCCCTTCGGCGATCCCGAGCAAGGCACCCGAATGGTGAACGCCCTGAAGGACTACAAGGAGTTTCACGGGGTGATGATGCCGACCGTTCTCACCTTCGACATCGTCGGTCGCGAAGCGGCTCCCATGAAACTTGAGATAATGAGCGTGGAAATCCCGGAGACCCTGGAAGCCTCGCTGTTCGAGAAACCGGAGATCATAATTGAGCCCCCCACGCTTCAGGACGGCGTTCTTACCGGCTTCATTTACGACGACTTCGAAGGGAATATCCTCACGAACGTGAGAAGGAATCACATGGAGGAACTGGGCATCGAGCCGGGGCAGTTCATGACCTTCGAGGTCGAAGGCAGAACGATGGACGTCCGGTACGTCGAGAACATCCACACGGGCTTCAAGGGCGCCCAACTTGGAGACTATATAGCCATCTATTACCAGACCCCTTTGCTCGCCATACTCATGTTCGGAGAGGGCGCGCTGTCCGACGTCTTTGAATACGAGAAGGGGCAAGAGATAAAGATTTGGATAACGGAAGAGGGTGAGGAGTGAGTCTCCCACGGGAGCGGGAGTCGACTTTGACTTGCAGCCGGCACCGACTCCGGGCTTAGCGGCGGCGACGATCTCGGCTTGTCCGTTTGACTCGCCCCCTTTCACATCAGGAAGATGACACCGGCGAGGGAGCGGGCAATTGCTCGGCGGACCCGCCGGGCGCGGCAAGCCCGGATAAGGCGACCCACGCCGGATGGGCGGACCGACATATCACCGACTTGAACGGCGGAGGAGGCCGACGATGCACTCCGGCGGAGAGCGTCGGAGGCAAAGGAGAGAACGCAATGAAGAAGCGCGGAGAACTCGACAGAAGAAACTTCTTGAAGCGGGCCCCGGCGGCGATGGCGGGCCTGGTTGCGGCCGCCGGAGCAGGCGCGGGGATCGGCGATCTTGCCCGCACCGCCCGTGCTCAGGGCGCGGAGAAAAGCGAGGCGGGGGCCGTCGCCGCGAAAGCCAAGACCGCAGCCATGAAATCGGCCGTCGTCGAGGCGCCGGCGATCCGCAACTACCGCCCCCTGGGGGAAACCGGCCTTGAGATATCCGATATCAGCATGGGCGCCGCCGTCGACGACGCCGTAATCAAGTACGCGGTGGACCGGGGTATCAACTACTTCGACACGGCCGATTCCTACTACATGGGGCAGGGCGAAGAGGCTCTCGGCAGAGCGTTCAAGGGCATGCGCGACAAAGTCATAATATCCACCAAACAGATGGTGGAGGCGGGCTGGAAGAAGGACCTCCTCATGGAGAAGGTCAACGCGAGCCTCAAGCGATTGGACACCGACTACGTCGACATGCTGTTCATCCAGGGAGTCGGCGACCCGGCTATGTTCGAAAACGAGGAGATCATGTCGGCCTACGAGGAGCTGAAAAAGCAGGGCAAGTACCGCTTCCTGTGTTTCTCCACGCATGACACCGATACGGTCGTTCCCGCGGCGATCGAGAGCGGCCTTTTCAGCGCCGCCATGCTCATGTACATACCGGGCATGTTCCCCAAGATGGAGGAGATGCATACGAAACTCCACGATGCGGGGATGGGCATAATCGCCATGAAAGCGCTGAGAGGCGCCGAAGGCGCGCACGTGCATGAGAAGGCTAAGCCGGGCATGACCTTCGCACAGTCGGCGATAGAGTGGGTGCTCCAGGACAAAAAGGTCTCCACGGTGCTCATCAGCATGCGCACCTTTGAGCACATAGACGAGTATCTGAAGGTGTCGGGGAGCGGTATGTCCTAGAGCGGGCGATCGCGGGGCCTCGGTTTCAGCCCCGGCGAACGTCCGTTCCGGACCCGGGCAGGGCGACCGGAGCGACCGGGCATGGCGGCCCGAGCGATCTTGGCTACGGAGCCCGCCGTCGGAGCAGCCGATCTCGGTTGGTCGCTCCCCGAACGAGTCCCGGAGCCCGCGCCCTTACAGTATGGGCAGGTACTTGTCTATCTCGTACTCGGTGACCTGGACCCGGTAGTTGTCCCATTCGATGTATTTGTTTTCGAGGAACTTCGTGAAGACGTGCTCGCCGAGCGTCTCCCGCACGAGCTCGCTTTGCTCCGTCACCTGCAGGCCGGCGTATAGGCTGTCGGGCAGAACCTCTATGCCTCGCCTCTCGCGCTCGGTCTCGCCCATAAGATAGATGTCTTCTTCCACGGGGTCCGGCAGGGTGTATTTCTCCTGAACCCCTTTCATCCCCGCGGCCACCATGACCGCGAAAGCCAGGTATGGATTGCAAGCGGGGTCCGGGCAGCGGAACTCGACTCGCGTGGCCTTCGCCTTGCCCGGCTTGTACATGGGGACTCTGACGAGCGCCGACCGGTTTCTCTGCCCCCAAGCGACGTATATCGGGGCCTCGTAACCGGGCACAAGCCTCTTGTATGAGTTCACCCACTGGTTCGTCACCGCGGCCATCTCCCTGCAGTGCCTGAGGATCCCCGCCAGGTAGCCCGTGCCCACGTCCGAAAGATTGAAAGACCCGTCCGAGCTGAAAAAGACGTTCTCCCCATTCTTGAAGAGCGACTGATGGACGTGCATGCCGTTGCCGTTGTGGGCGAACACCGGCTTGGGCATGAAAGTGGCGTAGATACCGCGCTGCCTGGCGACTTCTTTCACCAAGAACCTGTAGGTCATCGTGCGGTCCGCCATGGTAAGCGCGTCGGCGTATTTCAGATCTATCTCATGCTGGCTCGGCGCCACCTCATGGTGCGCCGCCTCCACGGGGATTCCCATATCCTGAAGCGCATGCACCGTCTCCTGACGAATCTCCGAGCCGAGATCGAAGGGAACCAGGTCGAAGTATCCGGCCGGGTCGAGCAGCTCGGTGGCGTCGGAGCTCTTGAAGTAGAAGTACTCGAGCTCGGGACCCACGGTGAACGTGTATCCGTCCATGGCGAGCTTCTCCAGCGCGGCCTTCAGAAGATGGCGAGGGTCTCCCTGATAGGGAGTCTTGTCCGGGTTGAGAACGTCGCAGATCATCCTGGCCGTGCGCCTGCCGTCTACCATCCACGGAAACACCGCGAACGTCTCCGGTATGGGCTTTGCCACAAGGTCGCTCTCGTAGATTCGGGCGAAGCCTTCAACCGATGATCCGTCAAAGCCGAGGCCTTCATCGAACGCCACTTCCAATTGCGCCGGAGGGATTCCGAAAGACTTGATTTTTCCTAAGATATCGCAAAACCAGAGGTTGATGATGCTCACGTTGTTGTCGTGAACGAACTTGATCACGTCCTCTTTGGTCCCTGGCATGGAATCCATGGCCTAATCTCTCCTTTGCCGTTGGGCTGTCATCGGTCGCGTTCGGGCGACACTGGAAAAGCGGGGTTCCTGAAGGGATATCGTAGTCTCTCAGAGCGCCGTCGGTGTGTCAACTCTCGATGGGGAGACGGCCGGAGGCACGGGTGCCACGACGCGGGAGCAGGGACTTCTCGGGGCCACGCTCCCGCTTAGCGGAGCTAACCGCCTGCGCCGCAGGCGCACTCCTTGCCCCACCGACTCAATATAACCCGCCGGGCGGCCGATAATGACCCAAGGCGATCGTTCGCGACTACACCAGGCCTAGAAACACCGATCAAACCGCCTATCCAGGCTGAGGTTCAAGTAGTGACACCAGAAGCTCGAGTTTGTATGACCCCGCCCGCGCCAGAGGCCGGCAAGAGATTGCTCCCACGCTCCGGCCCGTCGAGTCTAGAGGGTTCCGGCCCGGGGAGTGCGCCGGGCTCCGGTCAACGCGGTGTGCCCGGCTCGGGCCGCGACGACTTGCCGACCCCCGGGGGAGGGAGCCGGCAAGTGAACCGGGGCAGGTGGCTCAGTCTCCGTTTCAAGTTCCTCCTTTGGGTCATATCCCTCGTGATGTATTTGTGTCTCGCCCTGGGATATGTCTTCGTACGCCTTACCGAGCGCAATGTCCATGAAGAGCTTGAAAGACGGGGCGCCGGCATCGCGCAGTTGCTCGCCCACAAGAGCTGTCCTTACATACTGCGCGGCGATTCCGAAGCGCTCGACTTCATCGTGCGGTCCGCAATTCAGGACGAGGACGTCAGGTATGTGGTCATCAGCGACTCCGACGGGAACCCGATAGCATCCACGGTTTCCGGCGAAGATATCTCGGAGAAGGACGGCGCCGCGCTCGATCCGACCGCACTTGCGTCCTCCCCGGGAAGGGACGACGCGGCCGACATCATAGACGTAGCTACTCCCATCACTCCCGACATGGCCCGCGCGTGGAGCTTTGCCGCCGATACCCCCCGCCCGGATCTCCCCCTCGAGCAAGTCGGGATGGTCCGTGTGGGGCTCTCGACCACACGGGAGGGCACGGCCGTGGCCATGGTCTCGCGGCAACTTGCGCCGCTGATATTCGTAAGCTGCCTGTTGAGCATCATTGGGACCCTTCTGGTTGAGAGAAAGATCACGAGACCGGTAGAAGAGCTTGTTCGAGCGACCAAGGCTATCGCCTCAGGCAATCTGACCTTGAGAGTCAACGTCAGGTCAAACGACGAATTCGGCGAGCTGGCTAAGAGTTTCAATCAGATGGCCGACGCGCTGAGCACCACCCTTGAGAAGATCGAGACCTACAGCCACAGCCTGGAGGACAAGGTTCGGCTCAGGACCGCTGAGCTGGAGGCCAAGACGAGAGCGCTGCTGAAGGCAAACTCGGAGCTCCAGGAGCTGGATCGCTTGAAATCCGGCTATGTCTCGAATGTATCGCACGAGTTGAGAACTCCCCTGACATCCATAAAGGCGATAGCCGAGATACTCGGAACACAAGACCAAAACCTTCCCCGTGAGAGAACCTTCGAATTCCTGCGCATAATAGAGAGCCAGACCGACAGGCTTACGAAGCTCATCGGCGATATCCTCGACCTCTCCCGACTCGAGCACGGAGGTCCCTTGCCGGAGCTTCAACCCATATCACTGGGAGAGGCCGTATCCGAAGCCCTCAACTCCGTCAAAGGGATCGCGGAAGACCGCGGGGTGGAACTGCATTGCGCAGTGCCGCCGGATCTTCCTCATGCCCTGGCCCAAGCGGGCAAAATCGAACAGGTTCTCGTCAACCTACTGGGCAACGCCCTCAAATTCACTCCTCGGGGTGGAAGCGTGTCAATAAAAGCGCGCTATCTCGCCGAAGAGGCCATTTGGCGAAACAGCCCGATACCCGTATCCGGCATAGCCATCAGCGTCGCGGACACGGGCACCGGCATCCCCAAAGAGCAACTGGAAGCCGTCTTTGATAAGTTCAGGCAGATCGAAAACGCCGCCTGGGGGAAGCCTTCGGGATCCGGTCTGGGACTGTCCATTTCGAAGGAGATTGTGGAACGTTTCGGGGGCACGATCTGGGCCGAGAGCGAGCCGGGCGAGGGAAGCACGTTTCACTTCACGATCAGGGCAGCCGAGGCTTCGGACTGCGAGACGGGAGCTCCGGCGGAGGCCGAACGCGCGGCTGCTGCCTGAGATGGGCGACTAGGCGGAGCCGGCCCACACCACACGGAACCGTTGCCCCACAACCACCACCCTGCTATCATCCCAATCGGCCGAGGCATCGGATCAGTCGGGCTTTCGGAGCATCCAAGGCGGACGGGGCATCCTTTCGGTTCACGCGCAGGGGGACTTCGACTTTGGTCATAAGCGTGACTTCCCTCAAGAAGACTATGGTCGGCGATATCTTCGCCGCGCAATCGGCAAAAGGGTTGTGCCGGGTGGCCTTTGGCAGGACTTCGGAGAAGAGGTTCCTTGCGAGTCTGGCTGACATGTTCGGGTCGGACGCGACTTTTGAGATGAGACCCCTCCCAATCGTGCAAGTCCAGCTCAAGAACTATCTCGCCGGAACCGCCACTTCTTTCAATCTCGAGGTCGACCTGAGCGGGTTGACGACTTTCCAGAGGCAGGTTCTACGCCAGACCATGAGGATTCCCTACGGCCGCACGTCAAGCTACGGAGAGATTGCCGCGAGGGTCGGACGCCCCAGTGCTCAGCGCGCGGTCGGAAACGCCGTCGGCGCCAACCCAATCCCCATAGTCATCCCGTGCCACCGCGTCATCGCTTCCGACGGTTCCCTCGGTGGCTACGGCGGCGGGCTATCTTACAAGAAGAAGCTCCTCAAGTTGGAAGGCGTGCTTTAGGCCCGTTCGCGTCGGGGGCGAGTCGAGACCCAGCTCCGCGAAGCGGACGCGGGGGCCCAAGAAACTCCTTCGGACGCACAGCAAGAGCGAAGGAAGATCCACCGCCGCAGAGCGGTGGTTGGCTGACTGAGCGGGCGGAAGGAGGGTCAAAGATCATTCGCCGGCACCGCCGGACCGGCCGGCCGAATACTAGGAAGAACCGAAGACGGTATAGAATTCGCCGGACCGAGCCCCCATGGACCCCACCGTTGCCAGGCCGCGTCTGCGATAAAGATTCCTGAAGTGAAGGAAAAGGCCGGCGGTCGTCTCGGAGTCGCCCTGAGCACGATGGGCCGTCCCTCGGCGCAGGGACAATCGCTTCGCCAGCCGTCCGAGTGAGTTGCCTCCGGGACCGTACTCCTTACGTGCCAGCTCCAGAGTATCAATCACCGGGTTGTCAATGCGCGGCAGGCCGAGCTTGCCGAGCTTTTCTTGCAGAAAGCCCATGTCGAACGGCGCGTTGTGAACCACGATGACCGAGTCGTCGCCGATGAAATCCAGCAGCTCCGGGGCTACCGACCCCATCTTCGGGGCGACCCCCACCATTTCATCCGTAATGCGATTGACGGCACTTGCGTCAGGCGGTATCGGCCTCCCGGGATTCACCAGGGTTGAAAAGACATCCTCAATCCGATCGTTCACGAGCTTCAAGGCCGCGATCTCACAGATCTCGTGCCCCTGCAGCGCGTCAAGCCCCGTCGTCTCGACGTCCAGCACAACATACTCGGCATCCAGTGAATCCGTATCGAAGGTAACGCGCATCTCTTCCGCAGAAGCTTTCCCGCCTATAGCGATTCCGTATATGGACAAAGGGAGACCCCGCCCCCTTCGCGAGTCCGGTCTTCCATCCGGTGCGGCATCTATCGTAGCATTGATACAAGGGACCGTACAGGCCGCATCACTCGAGGCCGACCGAGGGATGCTTCCGGGGGGGGGCGCGGGCGCCTTGCAACCACGCCGGTCGCCCTTTCCGTCCGCGCCGGCGCATCGAGGCCGTTGGCGGGGACGCCACTCCGGGGCCGGTACTCCCTCGCATGGCGCGCCGCGGTGTAGGGCGTCGGTTCAAGCCGGGCCGGCACACAGGATGCGGAGGAGCCCCGGCCCGTACGATGCGTGTAACTGATATGCCGTAGGCTGCCGGGCCGGGAGTTGGAGATAGGATATGGCCACCGTATGGGTGAGCGGAGCCACGGGCTTCGTGGGGCAGGGTGTGCTCAGAGCGTTGATTGAAGCCGGTCACGGCGTCAGAGCTCTCGTACACAGGGGACAACTTCCCCGTTCGTTTCCAGACAGCGGGGTCACGGTCGTTCGGGGGAACGTACTCGACCCGGCCGCACTGGAATCATCGATGGAGGAGTGCGACGCAGCGATACACCTCGTCGGCATAATCGTGGAGAAGAGGAAGGCGAGCTTCTATCAGATTCACTATCTTGGAGCCGTCAACGCCGTCGAGGCCGCCCGCGCGGCCGGGGTAAGGCGTTTTCTGTTGATGAGCGCGTTGGGCGCGAAGTCCGACGCGGCCACCCCCTATTTCAGGACGAAGTGGATGGCCGAGGAATACCTGCGGACCGGCGGCATGGACTATACCATAATGCGCCCCTCCATCATCTTCGGAAAGGACGACTCCCTTGTCAACCTGCTTGCACGTATGGCGAGATACCTGCCCTTTGTCCCGGTGATGGGACCCGGCAACGGTCGTCTGCAACCCGTTTGGCTGGAGGATGTGGCGACTTGCTTCGTGCGCGCCCTTGAGAAGCAGGAGGCCGTCGGAAAAGCCTATGATCTGGGAGGGCCCAAGCAATACACATTCAATGAGCTTCTTGATGCCGTCGCCGGACTTGTCGGCAAGAAGAGCCGACGGGTTCACATCCCCTTGTCGGTCGCGCGGCCGGCGGCGGCCGCGATGGAGCTGCTCCTGCCGAAGCCGCCGATCACGAGGGATCAGATAACCATGTTGGAGCAGTCCAATATATGTGATATATCTTCTATGACGGATGAGTTGGGAGTGGAGCCTTCAGCGCTTGAAGACGCCTTTCCCGACTACTACGGTGAATGAAGACCCCATGAGCTCCCGCCGGAGGAACGGATTGGAAGAAACCCCGGGTGGGCTGGTTGTCTTTGGCCGGGCCGGCAATGCCCGATCGCATGGTCTCGGTCGCCGGCGAGGGGAGCGTTACTCTTATGAATGTAAAGACGAGCTTCAGTAGAGGTCTTGCCGCCGGGGCGGCGTTGGGCTGCCTGGCAGCCGTCCTAATCTCAACCGCAAACCCCTATTTCACGGACTCGCTCCGGCTGGGGCTGCTCATACTGTGGGCCCTCCCCGCCGCCGCCGTGGGGGTCTTGTGGCTCATCGCTGCTTCGCTCAAGAGACCGCGCGCAGGCGGCGCGCACATCGGTACCGAAGACGAAGGCGGCGCGACCTCGGCGCGGGTCGCGAGTCGCAAGCGCCGTCCGATCGCCTTGATCATCTTCCTTCTTTTTGCCGTCGTCATAGGAGGCCTGCGGCTGACGGCCTTTTTGCTTGAGAGCCGTACGCCCCCGGGGGACGGAAGTCCATGTGTCATGGTGATCGGCATGGACGGCGCCACATGGGACATCATGGATCCAATGATGGCCGCCGGGGAGCTGCCGAACCTGAACTCGCTCAGGAGAGAGGGCGCATGGGGGGTCCTGACCTCGATCAATCCTACTCTGTCGCCCGCCGTATGGACGACCATAGCCACCGGAAAGAAGAGGGACAAGCACGGCATAAAGGACTTCACATACACACAGGAGAACCTGATGGCGCCCAGGATCTGGGAGCTGCTCGAGGCGGAGGGCAAGACCGTCGGAGTACAGTCCTGGCTCGTGACTTGGCCTCCCTCGGTTAGAAACGGGTTCCAAATCCCCGGGTGGCTCGCTCGGACTCCCGAGACATATCCTCCGGAGCTTCACTTTGCCCAGGACGTAATATTGGGAGAAGGGCTCGCACGCTCGCCGCGCGAGTACCTCGCCTACCTGATCGACGCTCCCAGAATAGGGGTGAGGCTCTCGACCCTGACCGAAGCTCTGCGCCTCATGGCTTACTCCAAGCTGAAGCGCCCCTCGTTCCTCGACGTAGCGTGGCGCAAGGATGAACTGAAGGCCCTGATCTACGCCGACGTTTTCTGCCTGCAGCTGCGCAAGCACAAGCCCGACTTTGCCGCCGTTGTCTTCTACGGCACCGACAGCCTCGGACATATTTACTGGAAGTACATGGATCGCTTGGCCTCACTGGATCCCTCGTCCTCGTTCATCTCACGCGCGTCCGGCGCGTACCGCCGCTCAGAGCCGACCTCTCCGACGCGAGCGACACAGTCGCGGCAAGAGGCCCTCGATTCCAAACGCGGCTCACCGGAGAGCCGATCTCCCGAGCGAAGCGAAGTCTCTGCGGAGGAGGCCGAGCGCTACGGCAGAGTCCTCTACGATTACTACCGGCTTGTGGATTCCTTCATTCCGAGACTCATGGCCGCCCTTCCCGCCGATAAGACGGTCTGCGTGATTTCCGACCACGGCCACGGTCCAAAAGAAGGCAAGTGGGACTACTTCGTCCTCAAGTCAAGCCGCCTTCTCGACACCGTGGGACTCGGCGATGGCTTGAGCGTCGCATCACTCGGAGACTGGAGCTTCATAAGCCCGGAGTCGGGAAGGGGGGTTGAAGTCCTTGAGGAAGCAGCGGACATACTCTCCTCATTGACGGTGTCCAAAACGGGAGAGCCGTTTCTTGAAATCGAGATGAAGGGATCAACCAGCTTGTCCATAAGGGTTTCCGACGGGGTCGAGTCCTCCGATGAGTTGGTAACCGCCGAAGGAACGAGGTTGCCGGTGGGGAACTTCGTTGAAAAAACGGACTTGTCGGGTACCCACACCCTGGACGGGGTGATTATACTGTCGGGCGGGGGGGTCGCGGTAGGACGCCGCATTGAGAGCGCCGGGCTGGCGGACGTCGCTCCGACGCTGTTGTACCTGATGGAATCACCGGTCGGCTTGGACATGGACGGCCGCGTTCTTATAGAATGCTTGAATAGGGAATACGTCGCGGACAATCCGATAAGAACCGTAGGTAGCCGCGACGGTGAGGTCGATTCCCCCGAACCCGTTCCCGAGGGTGAGATGCCCGAGGCGGTCCGGGAGAGACTTCGGGCGCTGGGATACATAAAGTAAGTTCATCTCTTCAAAGCAAGGCGTAAGCAGTACCGGAGAGGGGAAACTGCGCGGGCGGATGGGTTTACTTGTCCGCTCGCGGGGACCCAGCATCTCTGAGGGCTGCGGACTCGTCCGTGGCGGGCGTGCGACAAGGAGGTGTCGGGATGGCTATCTATGATTACCGTTGCGGCAAATGCAAGAAGAAGTTCACTGTCACCATGAGCATCAAGGAGCACGACTCCCGACGGGTTAAGTGCCCCAAGTGCGGCGGCAGAAAAGTCGTCCAACTGGTCTCCGCATTCAGTCCCATAACCTCGAAGAAGAGCTGAATCATCGGAGCGCGACCCCGGCCGCGAGCGGAGGCGACCGGGACGCCATGCCCACTTGATCTTTGCATCAGCGGCGGCAATGCGCGAAGGCCGGGCGACTCGGCGGCCGAACCGTCTCCTCGCGCCCTCGACTATGAACCGCGGCGGAAGGGCCGGACGACTTGACGGCCCGCCCGGCGGCGCCCCTCCCGCAGGAGGCGCCGCTGCGGCTCAGAGGGTGCGGCATTGCCGGCCCGACGCCTCGCGGGACCAACCCGAGACGGCGACTCCTCAAACCCGACCCACTTCCCGCCTCCCGGCCCAACGTCGATTCCAGTGGGTCCGCCCGAGCAACAAAGTTCCAATGGCGCAAAATGGCCTGGACAAATAGGGTCCGATCCGTTATAATTGTGGTTACAGATGGAAGGAGCCACAGATGTTTCTGCCTCAGAAGCTCAGGACTCTCCTGGAACAGCGCAGGATGAGACCGGCAGACCTCTCAAGGGCTTCAGGCATCCCGCCGGCATCTATAACGCGTTACCTGCATGGAGAAAGGCAGCCGACCGTTGAGAATCTGACGCGAATCGCCGAAGCACTTGGAGTGCCCATTGACATGCTCACCTCCTCCTCGGCCCCGCCCCAAACAGCCGAGCCCCTCACGGATCTTGAAATCGCTTTCGCTCTGCGCGAGCTTGCCGAAAAAGTAGGCAGGCGTTCCGCCGCGGAGGGAACAGCGGAGCTGTCGGGTATCTATAGGGTCCCGGTTGTCTCGGATCTTGACAAAGGGCTTCCCGGCAATGCCAAGAAGGTATCTGCCAGGCAGTGGATTGGTCTACCGGCCAATTGGGTCAAGGATCCGGACGCTTTTGCGTTCGTGGCGGACTCGGAGCCGCTTTCCGACTTCGGCGTAACGGCAAGCGACTATGTGATCGTCGCCCCCGGTCTTCCCGTCAAAGACGGCGACATTGTGCTCGCCGAATTCAGCACCCCGGAGGGGCCGCAGGTATTGCTGCGGCGCGTCCGCTTCGTGGACAACAAGGTGGTGTTGGAGACGGCCAAGTCCAACGCACAGGCGTTGATCGTAACGAGGGATGACCCGAAGTTGAGAATAGCCGGCCCCGTTGTCTTTTCCGGGAGAGACTACAGACCGGACTGGCGCAAGTAGCAAGCGCCGTCACGACCTCTCTATTCGACAACCTCCCCCGCACGGGGAGGTTTGTTGCCGTTTGGAACTCATAAGGTTTCTCTTACGAATTGAAAGTAGAACTCGTCAGCAGCATAAGCACCGCCCTTTGGGCCGACCTACTCAACAGGTGTCCCCGCAAAAGCCCTTTTCAACGTGAGGGATGGGCTCGAGCTCTTGCCGCCTCCGTTAGGGGCTTCGACTGCCTCTGGCTGGTCGCGACGGACTCCGGCGGATCTTACCTCGGCGGGATCCCTCTGATTCGAGAACGAAAGTACCTCTTCCGCAGGTACCTGTCGATGCCCTACGGCACCTGCGGAGGCCCGGTTCTGGCGGAAGAGGACGAGGGGCTGATGGCGGATCTGGTGGGCGCACTGGCCCGACTGCTCGCCGAGTCCAAAACGCACTCGTTCTTCTGTGCGCTTCCGCCCTTTTCCAAGCCCTGGCCGGACCACATAAGCTCCATGTTGGGAAAAATCACGGCCATAGAGAGCTCGACTCACGTGCTGCGGCTCACGGACGACTTCGACTCCATATGGATGGGCTATCAGAAAAGGAACAGAAACATCATAAGAAAGGCCGTCAAATCCGGCGCCGTCGCCCGAGTCGTCTCAGGGGTGAAACCCGCCGAGACGCTCTATCGTCTCTATCGAGATCTCGCGCGAAACTGGCACGGTCACGTCCCTCATCCGCTCAGTCTCGTTGAGGCCTGCGTCACTTATCCCGGTCGACCTTTCGCGCAAATCTGGCAGGCGGTAATCGAGGACGAGGTCCACGGGTCGCTTCTGGCCATATACGACGACCAGGAGGTCTTCCCGTGGCTGATGGGCTCGACCCCTTATAGCAGAACGCTGGGCGTTAACAACTTTTTGGTCTCCGAGATGATCAGAGACGCATGCAACAGGGGCCTGGCGCGCGTGAACCTCGGCGGGAGCATGGGCGACCCCGGCATTGAGCATTTCAAGAGGGCGCTGGGCGCTGAAAAGACGCCTGTCACACACTACGTTTGGGACAGCAGGTTCGCGGCCGTCGCCCGCCGCGCCAGAGGCTTCATCCGCCGCGGCTGAGGGGCAATCGAAACGGGCGCGGGGCCGGTCAAGGCCCTGCGCCCGCTCTTTGCGGCACCCTCCTGGGCACAGTGCGCGTCAAGCGATCGCGCGCGCGTTTAGTTCGTCGGACCGTCGATGTAGAGCAGAATCAGGTGATCCTCCGTTTCCCCGGACGCGAACTGACCCGTTCCCGTCCACTCCGGGGTCGTGGGTATGGTCTCACCATAAGTGAGCGTCACCCTCAACCAAGCATTGCCCGGCCTGCCGAGATCGATCGTGATCGGGATCACCTCACAGTCCTGTCCGGCCGGCCACGTCGAGGGATCCACCGCGTAGTTCCGGACGGCCCATTCGTCCACCGGAACGGGGCAGAAACCGACGTCCTGGCCGCCCCACTGACCATCCTTGTTCCAGTCGCAGAGAACGTTGATGTAGAGCATCTTCTCCGGCTCGGGGCCGTACCGCCCTCCGTCCGCGTCGTTCACGCAGACCTCTACGTCTAGGATGCCGGGGTTGCATGCGTAGTTGTAGGCAAGCGGGGACACTCCGTCGTCGTACTGATCGAGATCGACCTGCTCGGAATCATACTCGTACGAAACAGAAGCTCCGTTGGGACCATCGGAACCCAACCATTCCTGCGGCTCGGTCTCGTTGAATACCGATGCGACCACCCGCTGGGCGCCGCCGTCTGTCCTGTACATCGCCTTGATCGCGCCCCATGTTACGTGCTCCACGGCGACGGCCTCACACCAGCTTTGATCGAGACTGAGGTTCCTGGCACCGTCGCTGTCGTAGTAAGAGGGGAACGTTCCGAAGACCGTGTCGTAGGGCGCCCCATAGCCTGCCATGAAACCATCGGGCGCATCGCCGTAGTCGGCGCAGTCGGTGTCCACCTGAGCGAACGCGGGAGTCACAAAAGCGATTTCTCCAAGAAGCGTCGGGGTGGTCCCGTTGCCGCCGTTCCCAAAAGGCACGACGCTTAGCGTGAAAACCACGCAAAACAGTAAAAGGCGTTTCACCGGGTTCCTCCTTTCCCTGAGAGATCATCGATCTCTGCTTGCCTGCGCGAAGAGTCGCGGCGACTCCGTTTCTCAATCGAATCAATCACACATCGGCCACAGTTTCAATTTCGACAAACCCGGCCGACACCAACAGCCCTTTTTTCAGGGCCTCGCGCATACGTTGCGCCCGGAGCGGCGCCGGGCGGCGCCGCCCCGGGACGCATGGGCCAGGGCGGTGGGGTGTGGGGATGGATGTCGACAGACGCTACATTGCCATCCTGCCGGGGAAATAGCGCCTGTCCTGGGTCCCGGCAGAGTCTACTGCGTCCTTAGCTGTTTCGTTCTCACCTCCTGAGTCCGCGTCGGCCGCGTGCAGCGGGCCGGCTTGGACTGATCCTCCTTGATGTGTTATCGCCTCGGTATCTTTGTTGTCGGGAAGCATGGCCGCGCCCGCCAAAAGGCCGGCCAGTATCAGTCCCGACAAGAAAACTCTTGCCTTGCCGTCGCGCTCGGCTTCCGTTCCCCCGCCGCCGACCACCAAACGCGGTTTCTTCGGTTGCGAACTCACTACCACACCTCCCTCCAGGCAAGAACCTGGGGAACGGGCCTATCGGGCACGTATCGGTTGGTTAGAGGGAAGTAAGGCGGCACCTTGCCTCTTCGGTCATACCGGAAATCTCTCCCGTATCCCTTCAATCCGGAGGCCGTGAACACTCCGAAGGCGCCGTAGTAGTTGGTGACCATGCCGCCCCTCAGGTGGACGAGACCTCTATAACGGCCCGAGTCATAGTCATCAACTGTGAACGATTTCTTATAGGCGGACGCCAGCACGAACGCGTCGACTTGCAGCCCATCCGGCGCCTCCTCTCCGATTCTCACGTTGCCGCCGGATGAGAAGAGCCCCAGGACGTTCTCACCGTTGTCGTAGTCCTGGTAGGCGAGATCGCCTTGGATCACGATGTCGCCCGTCGACACTATGTGCAGCGGAGTGTCCTTTTGGAGCGCGGGTTGTGGCTCGCCGTTCCTCCTCGGAGGACCCGTGAGCTCTCCTATGGGTCCGTTGGAGTAGATTATGCCTCTGGGGATTCCCTTCAGCAGCTTACCCGACGAGGGACCCTTGATCTTGGTGAAGTTCCTCTTCATGTCCACTATGACGTTCCAGGCTTGCCCCTTGATATCAACTATGTCATAGATCTGCCTGCTCCCCCCCTGGACTCGCATCTTGATCGATTGGGCGCCGCCTTGTATGTAGATACCGCCGGTCGCTTTGAGGCCCTCGCTCGCGACGTACACGCCGGCAGGCGGAGGAGCGTTGCCCGCCCCCTTGTTTACTTTCAGCGATTCGCGAAGCTCGCCGGTCGTCACCGGAGAAGTGTCCGAAGGATTGCCCCCGATCGAGGCGCGAAGCTGACTAAAGGAGTTGCTGGGAAGCTCTATCCTAGCCACCCCGCGGTCGAACCCTCCGTAGAAATCGGGAACGTCGACGTCTCCGTTCCTATCCGCGTCCAGCACCACGGGCGCCCCCCAGTTGAAGTAGGAAGCGGTGCCGTTAACGCTGCTTACAAGATCCTTGAACGTCGGAAAGAAGGCGAACCTCAGCATGTCGTTCGTGTGGACTCTGCCGTCGAATCTCCCACTGCTGTGAAACCACACCTCTTTGCCGTTGGGCATGGAGTGGACGTCGGTGAATATCAGGAAGTCGGCAAAGCTCCCTCGCGACGCGCTGACTCTCATCACTCCCTCAATCATCGTGCGCCGCCTGCCGAACTGTCCCCTCCGGCCTTCTGAAACGGACTCGAAGGCGTAGTCGAAGGCCTGGCTTCCGAGATCGAGGGAGCTGTCGAGAAACGCGAACGTGGTCTCCACGTCGAAGTCGGGATCAACGCCGGTGTAGGTAAGCTCGTTTCCCGGGAAGAAGCCCTCGGGGTCGGCAATGATGGCCCCGTACCCCGGCCAGACGGCGGTAAGGCTGTCGAGCTTGCCCCGCGCGAACTCGCTCATCTGCTGTTTGGCCACTTCAAGGCCCGCGTCGCTCGCGAAGAGGGCTTGCTGGGCCACCGTATGGTTGAACGCTATGCTCTTCTCCGTGACGGTTGTCACCGAGAAGACCGCCGCGACGGCGCTCAGCGCGCTCAGAACCAGGAGCGCCATGACCAAGGCTATTCCCCGCTCGGAGCGCAGGCCCCGTATCTCTCCCGGATGCAGCTTTCTTGCTGCGTCACTGCACACTTTGGCTCACCTCTCTATCAGACACTCCTCGGGCGAACACTGGTGTTGGTCACCACCGACCTGTCCTCCAAGCCCCACCCCGATCTCAGGGCGGCTTCGAGCGACACGATGACCTCCTGGACGTGGTCAAGGGAGGCCGGATTGCGACTCTGCGTGCCGTCGGACATCCTGTACGTGAAGGTCAATGCTACGACGTTCTCTATCAGCGCGACCGGCTTATCGTTGTCCACTCTGCGGGTGAGTCTTACGGACCCCTGGTCCTCCTCCACCTTCAGAGTGATTTGGCTTACTTTCACCGCCCGGCTGCCTGATGGGTACCCGCCCGCGGGCCACTCGCTGTGCCCCGCCGGGATGTTCCTGGGGCTGGAAGGCGAACAGTGCAACTTCGCCCCCCCCGGAGAGACGGCGGTCACCTCGAAGAGATCGGCCGACACTCCGTCCGTGACCACCACAAGGTCGCCGGCTTCAAACCCGTCCACCGACACGCACTCGATATCGGATCCGGGGTTCTCCAGTGCCGTGGCCAGCATGGTCACTGCTTCACCCAAGCCGGCCAGCACTGTGACCGAGTCCGCGGGGTCCCCATTGGCGTAGCCGGGCGTGATGGGAAAGACGACCTCCCTGAGAACTCCGTTGCTTGTCTGGACGGGGATGCCGGCGAATCCCGAACCCGCCATTCTGAGATCTCTTGAGACTACTTCGAGAGCCGCTCGGATGTTCTGATTGACGTGGCTTATCCTGGTGCCCACCTCCTGCGCCCTCTCATTCGAGGCCACCATCCTGTGGAGTCCGATCAGCACCATTGAGAAGATGCTCAGAGCCACCATCGTTTCCAGGAGGGTGAAACCGCCCCTGCCGGCGCCGAAAAGAAAACCTGATTTCACTTCGCGGGGCTTGGCGCAGGGCCTTGGCCCGGGACGCCGCGCTTCCCACGTTCGCGGCCGGGGAGTACGCCGGCTGTTCGGTTTGACACCAAACCCGAAGGAGTAGGCCAAGTTCTTTATGGTATTCCTCCTCGCTATCCTCGTCATTCCGGCACCTCCCGCTCTCGCTTCGTTACTAATGAGACTCGCGCCGGTGTGCTCCGCGTCTCCATAGGCAGGTGTTTTCCTCGCCGCCCACGCAACACACAAACAACAGCGCTTCTCGCGTATCACTTTTCTTTGCGGAATCGGACGCGATTCGTATGGCCGCTTCACCGCGCCCGAGCGCTTCTCTTCTATCTCACCTCCCCACGCTCGCCACGGCCGTGGCGCCCTGCACGCTGCGCTCCGTCGAGCCTTCCCGCCAAGTGATCTCAATCACAAGGGTCTTGCAGCCCGCTATGGGGTGATCGTCCATGACGGTCCAACTCCGTTCGTAGCCCCCGGGCAGGGGATTGTCCGCGTCCGTGTGCAGGAAAGCCGGGGCGAGAAGCGGATCGTTATACTGAAGGCTGGTCAGCCTCTCCACTCCCTCCTGGAGATACTCGGCCGCTCGCGTAGTACGCTCCGAGGTTCCGATGTCCCTTGTAGCCCTGGGGAAAAGCAGCCCAATGGCCAGGGCGCCTACTCCCACGACGACGAGCGCGACCAACACCTCGACCAGGCTGAACCCGAGTGCGCTCTCCGCCAACGTCCTTATGGAAGTCCCTCGGACTCGTCGCTTGCCCTCGGCGAAGGAAGAGGAGCGCACTTCGGCCCCGCACGCGCTCAGTTCAGCCGACCGGGACCGCCCGCCGCCGGCATTCGCCGTTCGCTCACGCGCGGGGTCGATTCCGAGCCCCCGTCTCTCGCCGCGCGAACCCACGACGGGCTCCGGTGGTCGTGCCCTCCGATCTACGTACGGATTTCGATGGATCCGCTCGTCCATACCGTCACACCTTTGGTTGTTCCATTCGCGTTTGTAAGGTCCACGGCCACATGTTGGCCCGCCTGTCTCAACATCCCGGACGGGGAGAAGGAAAAAGACGGACCGGGCACAAGGTCCGTAACGTGCACGGTCCCCGGGAGTCTGTACGGACCCAGGGTTTTCTCTCCGGGGTCCTGAGAACCGTTCGAGTTGTCGTCGTCCAGCAGGAAGTACTCTACGTCGTTCGTGAAGACGAACATGAAGTCGTTGTGCTCGGTAACGGCTTTTTGCCGGGCGAGCGCCATGTGGCCGGCCACTTGAGATACGGCTTGATTGAGCTCGATTGAATCCCTGTAGCCGGCCATGCCGGGAAGACTGAAAAGGAAGGTCAGCCCCACGATGGACAGCACGACAATCAGCTCGAGCGCCGTTATGCCTCGTGAGTCCCTTCTGATGAAAGTTCCGATGCCGGCATTCATTGCCCTTGGCACTTCCTTTGCGGGATTGCGCAAAGCGGGCGGGTGAAGGGAAAGACGGCGCCCCACGTTGGGCCATGAGGGGACATTCGACTGGTGCGGAATGCTCCTACTGATGCCATCGCTCCACCGGCAGCCCGACCGGCATAGCCTCACAGTACCATCGAGGCCTTAGCCCGAGGCTTTGCGTCCCAGCCTTTAGACTGGTTTGCCCTTGTCAATGGACGTTGATATTTCTCGCTCTCAGTACCTTCGACGGATTTGACTCCGCCCCGAATAAGCCCTTCAATGCAAGAGCCGGGCCGGCAACGGACCCGGAGTCCGCGAGAGCCTTAGTGGAGCTAGCTCCCTTGATTGGCAGTAGGTTGCGGGGCATGCATTGGTTGAAGATGGCACGGGGCACGATGCTCCACGCGCCCCGCGCCTTGCAAAGTGACAGGCGGGTAGTGCCGGACGCAGTCATCGGGAGGCGTACTCCTCGTAAATACTATAGTCTCAATGCCGACTAGACCGGACGTCCGCCCTCCCTAGCCGAGCCGGTCCGTAAGTCAGTCCTGCATCCTAGGGTACCCGTTCGTTCTCACAGCCCGAGGCCGCCGGTTCAAATCCGGCCCCCGCTACCACATCGAAAGAGTTACCGGTGCTTGGTGATTGTGGCACCGGTAGTTTTTTTATCCGCAGTTCTGCTCTCTGTGATTGCGCATCGAGCGTAATGCCCTCGACGAAGGCGCGGATCACGCGCTTGCGTTCTTCCATAGTCCCATGCTCGAAGAGCCGGCGGGCGTCGGTGAGTCCCTCGAGGATTGCCTCGACGATTTCTTCGGGGTCGGTGACATGTATCGGGATCGCATCGAGATCGCGCAAGCGGCTCTCAATCTCCCGCCGCTCAGCACGAAGCCGCCCCAGGCGATCGCTTAAGAGATCCTTGTGATCCGGGGTAGAAGCAGCAAGGTCGATCACCGAGTCGATCTTTGTTGTGAGCCTCTCCAGGCGCGCTTTTAGCTGAACAGTCTCCGGCCCCGGGGCACGGGTTTCGGACGCGAGTTCCTTCTCGACGAGGGATCGAAGAGTGGACCGACCTTTATCCCCGAGGAAAGCAGCGATCCTCTGCTCAACGAGATTCACCACGAAGTCATCCAGCGGGTCCTTCAGGAACAGGATCGGCTGGCAGATAGCCTTGCCCTTGGTGATTGCCGCGCCGCAAACGTAATACGACGTCTTGTAGCGGCCGCAGCTTCCTGCATTGCTCTTCTGCCTGCCGCTGCCGTTCCCTCCCCGCTTGCTCTTCCATGTCGTGCGGCCGTGCATCGATCCACCACAGGCGGCGCAGCGAAGGAGACCTGACAAGAGATACGGGGAGACCTTGCCTTTTCCAGTCAAGAAGCCGGTCGCTACGGTGCGATTGCGGCGTTCCTGTATGATACGCTGTGCCCGGTCGAACGTTTCCTGGTCAATCAGGGGCTCATGCGCGTTTTCGTAGATGATCCAGTCCTCGGGCCCGTTCCACTTGAGCCTTCTTCTCCCACAGCCGTCACGCTCGACCTCACGGCGGCCTGCAATTCGGTGGAATTTCCCCATCCGCCGCCTGTTCCAGACCACCTGCCCGATGTAAGCCGGGTTCATGAGCATTACTCTGATAGATGACAGGGCCCAGCCTCGCCCCTTGGGGGAAACCACACCCTGCTGGTTCAGCCGATCGGCGATCGCCTTGAACCCAAGGCTCGAACTTCCCGCATACCAGTCGAAGATGTTACGGACGACCTCGACTCGCTCGGGGAGGCCTGGCAGCAATCGCACGTGCTCTCTGTCTGAGCCCTTCACCTTTTGACCAAGCTTCACGGTCCGGACAGGATTCCCCTGTGGATCGAGGATCAGCTTCTCGCCATCGTCGGTGTAACGAACGATCTGAAAGAGCCGTCCCGTCTGGTCGAAGTAGCCTAGGTCATAACCATAGGGCGCCTTCCCTCCCGGCCACCAGCCTTGATCTGCCAGAGACACCAGTCCGCGAATCACGGCCTTGGACAGGGTTGCCGATTCGTCACGCGCCGCCTCCTGCTTGAAGAACCGAAGAAACTTGTCGGCGCTCGTTCCGGTGAACCCTTCCGAGGTGTAGATGATCTTGACTCCAGCCTGTTTGAAGAGCCAACGGTAGTGGCCAACCTCGTCGCTTGACATTCGTCCGAAGCGCTTGATATCCCAGACCAAGATGCTGTGCCAGGTCCGCTGAGGCGACTTGGCTTCCTCAAGCATGGAGAGGAAACCCTTACGCGTTTCGCCGGATGTGCCGGACACGCCGTCATCAGTGAACTCGGCCACGACGGCGAAGCCGTGCTCGGAGGCGTAGCGGTGGATGTCCCGCCGCTGGTCCTCGAGCGACTTCTCCTGCCGGTCCGTTGACCGGCGCAGGTAGATCGCGGCCGGCTTCTTGCCATTGGTTTCATGGTCCATGTCACAATCAGGGCTCACCCCACGCACCGGCATCAAGTCATTTCTCCAGGCCGGTAAGTGGTACTGTCTTCGTCACTTGGGGCATCGCCCTGGGCGTCTGGCGCCTGAGCTCTGGTCGCGTCTGGGCCGTCGGTATGGGCAACCGGGGCCTCGGCTTCGGATATTGCCCCTTCGGATTGGGCCCTTGAGGCCTCGGGGGTCTGCGCCTTGGCTTCCACTGGATGCCAGCGCCCGTGGGCTCGGACAGCCCACCTAACAAAGAGCTCAAGAGCATCATCGAGAGCGGCGGGGTCGGCCACCGTAGCGCTCTCGGCCACAACGATGTGCGGATCGGTGATTACCATCGCAGCGTTGCGGCGCCGTCGAGGGTCACGGGGCACGGCTGCGTCAGCGGTGCTGCCAATGGGCTTGCGATCGGCTTCGCACACAGGAGCAGGACGAGACCCATGACGGGCGACGCGCGCTGCCGTCGTGGTGGGGCTCTGTTGGCCGGTGTCGTGTGGCGTCGGTCCTCCGCTCATCACTCACCGTGCCAGCCGGCGCCGCTATTGCGCGCCGGATCAAGTACTTTCACCAACGCTCCGACAAGCGCTTCTCGCAGTGCCTCCCCGGCCTCCCGGGTCACCGGGTTGAACGTGCTGTGCCGCTTGCCGGTCGAGGAGGGCTTGCTCGGGTAGACGACGACCAAGCCGCTCTGCCGCCCTCGCTCAATGCGGATGTCATTGAGGGCCAGGCAGCCGTTGATGAGGCACGAGGCATAGGCAACCACTGGACCCGACTGATCCGGAGGAAACCTTAGCCGGACCTCGCTGATCCGAAGAGGCCAGTCCGGCCCAGCAGCGCAGAGCTTGCGATCAGGTTTGGTCAAGGCGTCCTCCCTTCCTCGGGTGGGGAGTCAGGGGAGTGAGGGGAGTCTGTTTTCCCCCATCCCGATTTATCTCTACATTTCTTCTTCATTTCTCTCCTTCTTCCTTTTTCACGATCAACTTTGCTGAAAACCGCTATAGAAGGAATCTGACTCCCCTGACTCCCTGACTCCCCCCGCGGTCCCATCGTCGGTCCCTACCTTCGCAACACGCCAAAGCGCGGCTCCGTGTTCCTTCTTCTCCATCGTTTCCAGGACAAGCCCTCCGGTGATCCTGCCCTTCCATCGCCGGAATCGATCCCCCACAGGCCTTGCTCGGGGTCGGCGGCCGTCACCCTTGGTGTCCAGAGCGGCCAGTGCCGCCGCGAGATCCTCGTCGCCGCCCACCGCAAACGCCGATTCAATCGCCCGCGCCAGCGTCTGAGGCTCGCTCCCGAACGCACGCCACCAGGCATCGAGGACCGTCCCAAGCGTCTCCAGATCTGTGTCGGATTCCGCGCGGACCCGGCGCCTCCCCGCGGCGGGATCCTCAAGCCTCAGCCACACAACCACAGCCCGAATGACCGAGTCCCAGCCCTCGAAAGAGCCGAAACGTGACTGGCCGTGGTCTGGACGACCGGCGGCGTAGAAAGATCGCAAGAGTGTCAACGCCGCCACGACCAGACGCGGGCGTTCCTGTCGGACCCACCGGGATAGATCCTGCCGACGAAATGTCCTGTCCTCGGGGAACTCCACCTTCGGGTCCAGATCGATCGGCAGTACCCTGCGCCCCAGATCACCGCGGAATGTGATATTGTTCCCCGTCGTCAGCCAGACTGCTTCCATCGGGACTGTGACGAGGCGGTTTGTGCCCAGCAGCCGATCAGTGATCTCCCGAGCCGTCAGCGCGGCGGCCAAGGCCGGAGAGCCAAGCGCCCCCTCGACGTTGTCCAGAAGCACGCAACGTGTCCCTTCCAGACCGATCGTGAGCAACCGCTTGCGGACCTCCTCGTCCTCGCGCGAGACGGCGAAGAGCGTCGGCTCCCGCCCAGTCGCGATGAGCGATATGGTTGAAGCCAGCAACCCCTTGCCGGTACCCGGCGTGGTCGCACGTATGGCGAAGAGCGGCGTAGGCCCGTCAATGGCCGACCGTGCGACCAGAGTGAGGACCGCTGCCAGCGCGGCAGACCTGTCGCTCTGGGAGATGAACGGGAACTCGCTGAACGGTTCGAGGAGTTCTTGCGCAGCAACCTGGACTTCTTCCTCACTCGGCTCGTCGGGGATGGGAGGAAACTCCGCATTCGGTTCGTACAGGAACCCTGTACCCGGATCGTAGCCGGGCGTATCGAGAATCGTCCCGTCCGGTCTCAGGGTCGGGGTCTCGATCACGCCCTCAAGCCTCAGGAAGGGCCACTCGCCCCGGGCAAGCAGGGTTTCCGAAACCCACTTCGGTGGGATTGCCGGACGCAGGCCCTCCTCCCTGAGCACAAACCACCGCGCACTGCGCGCCAGGCGGTCCCGGAGGTGTGCAACGTTCATCGGTTCGATCACAGGCGCCCCCGGGGGCCGGGTCAGGCCAGCGATCTTCGGCGCTTCCTCGCGCATGACCCTGACCAGCATCCTGGCTCGCTTGTATGTCCCGTTGCCGGGCCAGGCCAAGAGAAACCCCTGGGCCTGGTCCGCAAACTCCGCCAGATCGTTTCGGATCACAACGTCGGGACGCTGGGCTGCGACCTCTGTGCTCTTCGCCTCACCGCCAAGATTCTGTGCCTGATCCGGCGTGAGGCTTGCATGTCCGCGCTTCTCCTCAGGCGGCATGCCGACCGCCCGAAGCGCCTCGCCTGCTTTCAGCAACGCCCGCTCGATCTCAGCGCTGGTCAGCGGAGCCGATACACTTTCCACTGAATTGGTTTCAGGCTGCGCTGGCCGTCCATCGTCGCCTCCACCGGAACCGTCTCCATTGCTCCCCTCCCCGTCGCCCTCGCAGACCGCCTCGGCCAGGCGACTCTTCTCCTCTTTGAGAGCCGCCCGGATCAAGCGGCGCCGGTCGGGGTCGCGATCAAGGCGCACAACGTCCGCCGCCAGCGGGAGTTCTCCACGGCTCAGGGCGATTCGGGCTTTGGGCAGACCATCCGAATCTCTGCCGACGTGCGTGATGACGATCTGGGCATCCGTCTTCCCGATACGCTCGTTGATGGCTGTGGGGAGTTCGTGGAGCTTCGTTCTCATTGACGTGCCTCCATGTGCCGAGCCATCGCCGGCAGTGCGCCTTCTCGCCGGAGCGGCAGCGTGTGGCAACCTCCCGGCCACTCGTTGAGGTTGATCGCAAGCCCAGCGAGGATCGCATCATCTATTCCCTTGTACCGGCAGTCCCAGCTGGCGATAGCGACACGGTGGCCGGCCCAGAAGAGCGCTCTGACGAGCTCCAGTTGCTGCCGAGCCACGAGCGGGTTTGTGTCGGCGTCGGCATCGTAGGCGATAGTAACAGCGACTTTGGGAGGAAGCAGGTCAAGTGCCCGACGCCAGTTGGACACGCCTGGAACACCGATCACGTGAGCGCCCAGGTGCCAGGCGGCGACCGCCGCCTTGAGACTCCCTTCGGTGATGAAGATCTGACTGCCGCTGGCGATCCCCGGCTTCCAGTAGGCTACGGGGACTCCAGATGAGATACCGCCCGGCTTTCCCCGCGATGAGTACCACATGTAACGCGGGCCGGTCGCCCGGGGCGGTCAAAGCGGACCTGGAAGGCCTGGATATTGCCTGCCGGGTCAGGAACAGGCACCAGGATGCCAGGCGCGGTCGCACGGCACACCCATTGGCCGCCTTGGTCAACGTAGAAGCCGGGCACACCGCGCAGGGCCTCTGCGTTGCCCAGCCGACCCATGATGCGCCCGGCAATCCACCTTCTGCGCCCAAGATCCCGCGGGGGCGTTGAGGCGAAGCCATCCAAAGCAACGGTGGGTAGGCCACGAGAGTGCAGCAGGTGATCCTTGTGGCGGGCGTGCAAGCCGAGCTCGGCAACCAAGGCCCGGTAGACCAGGTCGCGCCGGTCCAGGGGAGCAAGACGCGCGGGGACATTGACGTGGTGGATTGACGGAAATGGGTAAGAAGGTTCATCGATGAGCCGGTGGAGCCAGCCGCCGTTTCGCAGTGCGCGCCCGCTTTCAACCCTCATGCAACAGGCCACTGCGCCGTCGGTGCTGACGCTGCACCAGTCGATCTTGCTGCATACGGGGCAAGGGCTGCGCCGGCTGACTCGGTTCCAGCCCCGAGAGGCGGAAAGATATGAGCTCATGGCACAAGTCCTCCAACGAGTTCATGAAGCATCCGGTGCGACTACCCTGAATCGTGACGAATTCGAGAAAATCCGACCAATCTAAATCTAATTTAGACTGGTCGCTCGCTCCGCCGCGTGATCGCGAGACCTTGCGGATCTCTTGAGGGAGACATCCGGGCCAGCAGGGCCCGGCGGGCGTCACACTCCCCCATAAGACAAAGGAGGGTTGGGGCGCTCAGAAGGGGAGAAGATGTAGAATCAGAATGGAAGGCGAGGCCAAGGAGGATGGTGTTTTCCTTGCGAATGTGCACCTTCAGCAGTTCGCGATAGCCACGCCCATGCTCGCGGACCACGGTGACTGCATTCGCCCCAGGGCCCCCCAGCTACCCGAGCCCTTCCGCGATCGCCCAGACGTGCTCTCAGCCTGCGTCGTGCTCCGGTTCAATGGGCAGAACCGCACGGCCTCGATCTCATGCGAGGTCATGGTATGACGCCCGCACCGAAACCGACCGGCGTGTTGGGGCTCTGTAGCTCGGGGAAGAAACGACCGTGGGAACCGGGAATGCACTATAGCTCGCCGGGGCGAGCTAGGAACGCTCGTTCATGCAGGATCCCGACTGGCGGCCACATCCTGGAGCCACCGTGAGGCCTTGCGAGATCGCTGGATCGGGGCGTGGCCGGCTCACGACCACCTGCGGGTTGTTTTGCGCACGTATGGTGACTCGCCGGATGACAAGGCCGCCTCGATATCGGGCGGGAGTTCAACAGGGTGTGAGGTCGAATGCCAACTTAGCCTTCAGAAGACGAGCACTCGCTCCGCTTCCTCCATCCATTTCGTCAGATCCTCCATCGAACTGCGCTTCGCCCCCTCGACAAGGTTCTTAGCTTTGATCCCCCGGGCGTCAATACAAGAGCCGCACACGCCGATTCTCACGCTCCTCACCGTAAGCCCCTTCAGCATCCGCTGGATGTTGTGGTAGCCACTCGGCGTGACTTGTCCGCTTACCCCGCTCCCGACGGCGTCGCCCATGAGAAACACGGAGACCTCTTTGTTCTCACCCTTGGCCGGCATGCTAGCCAGGCGAAGGCCGTTGTAGGGCCTTTCGGTCCCATATGGGGGATCATTGAGGATGAAGAGATACCTTGATGTGCGCTCCTTTCCTTGGGAATCACCACCCGAATTCCAGCGGTGGCCAGTCGTTTCGAAGCCATGTGTGGCAGTAGCTCTTGAAAGCCGCGCCGGCTAGCCCCGGGACCGTACGTCGCTTGGAATCCTATCGATACTACTTCAAGCACCGTGATCTTCAAAGTGAGAGGGGGCAATGGCCAGACTGGGATTTCACCTGCCGAAAAGACGCCCGGTCTGGGTCACCGGTCCATTCATCGCACTGCAACACATTGGCCGACTTCACACAAGGGAACGAACTGCAGCCACAAGACCCGACCAGGCCAAGTTGGCTCCAACGCGGAGGCTGTGATAGTCTTCTCGTAAGGCAGGAAGGTGCTAAGTGACCAGTCGCCTGACGACCCCCGCGGCGGCGATGCCCCCGGGAGGGGGAGTGGCAACGCCACGTCAAGAGATTCACCAGACGCCATGAGCCAAACCAACCCATATTGCACGGCACTCAGCATTCCGGTCCCACGCCTGGAGGTGGCCAAGGAAAGCCCGGACGCCAATTACTACGCACTTCTCATCGTCGTGCTCCTGGAGCGGGGCGAACCCATAACACTCCAGGAGGCGGCGAGGCGCTTCGAGGAGGCCGGCGTGGCCCCTGCCGATTCCGCTCTCGCTTCGCTCAAGCGATGCAATCCGGCGCGTCCTCCCATTTACCGCGACGGCGACCTCTACGCTCTCGATCCCCACGATGACGAGGCTGATCTCTGGGCTTTCCGACTCGGGTTGAGACCCCCGAGAGGTGCCGCTTTACGGGTGGTTCGACCCGAGCCGCGTCCGCTCCCGTCGCCGGACTCCCCGCTGAGCGTGGCCCACCTCGATGAAGCCTGGCGAGACGGCGTGCCCGGAGGCTGGTCGGCGCAGCGGACGGCAATTTGTGTTCTCGACGCCCACGGCGTTGCAGTGGATCCGGAGCAAGTCCTGGCATTCGTCCGGGCGCGCAGCAAGTGGTGTCCAGTTTCTGCTGACTCCGCCAAGTACTGGCGCCGCGGCGCGCCCATCCGGGTGCTGGAGGACGGCCGCTGGTCGCTCGACACCCTGCACCGTGCAGTCGGGTCGGCCCGGCGGGCCGTTCGGGAGAGGATCGACGTGCTGCGTCGCTGGAGCGATCTGCGGCCTGACCCGGCGGCCGTCAAGGCGAATGAGGAGCGCCTGGAGAAAGAGCGCGAGGCGCACGTTGCGCTATTGGCCCGCATGCGGAGGGTGATCGTCCATGCCTTCCCCGAGACGAAGCCCGAGGTGGTCGTGATTCTGGATATCGGCCGGCGCGAGATCAAGACCTACAATAGAGAAGAGATCGGCGAAGTCATGAAAACACTCCGCGAATACGACATCATCGCCGCCGTGAACGTGCGAGGGTTGCTCCGAAATCTGGGCTTCGATCCCGGGCAGCGTCGGCTGGCGGAACTCGGTCCGCCGCAGAAGACCGTGCAGCTTAACCGACAAGGTAGGACGCTCCGCATTACCCTCGACCTCCTGGTCCGGAGCTCGTGCGGTATCAGCCGTCCCTTCGCCGACAGGCGCGTGCTGCAAGGATATCTCCGTCGTCGTGAGCTCTCAAGGCTGCGGCGGCGACTGGAGGCGGACGCCAAGTCTCTCTATGCCCTTTACCAATACGGGCGCCTTCACGGCGTGGTCCGGCTGCGCTGGGGTTTCCTGGACGACTGGGTTCGTGCTCCATGGGTCCATCGCGATGAGCCGACTCTATACCGGCTCATGCAGCAGGCCCACGCCCTCGGAATTCCGCTGGATGTCGTGGTCGGAAGCGCGCCGGGGTGGACCGACCCGTGGTCGCGGATTCAGCGAGCACGGGTCAACAAGCAGAAAGGCGGATGGCGGTCGTGGCTCGTCGATGAAATCGGCTTCGTGATCGACGAACGGGACGTTCAGATGGCTCGGCTCGCTGGGCGGAAGGAAGAGGAGAGATGAGCAAGCTCCGGAGACCTGGAGCGAGAGATTCGGCTCCGACGAGAAACGCGAGTTAAACGACGCCCTCGCTGCCATGACGGCCGACAGAAGGGGACCACGCCCGCCGCGTGGAGACCATTGAGATAGGCGCGGCCCGGCTCGAGCCGTAGGTGTATGATATCTGCGGCACGGCGGGCTATTCGCTGCGCAGCGCCTCGATGGGATCGAGGCGGGATGCGGTGTCAGCCGGGTAGACGCCGAAAAAGAGGCCCGTCAGCAGGGAAAAACCGAAGGACAGCACTATCGAGAACGGCGAGATCGCGATGCTCCATCCCAGTATCCATTTCAGCATTAGGGATGCGATGACGCCCATGCAGATGCCGATCAGTCCTCCGCCGACGCTCAGGATCGCCGCCTCGAACAGGAACTGAAGGCGCACGTCGAAGCGCCTCGCACCGACGGCCATGCGCAGCCCGATCTCCCGGCGCCTCTCGCGGATTGAGAGCAGCATGACCGCCAGTATGCCGATACCGCCCACGACCATGGAAATACCGGCTATGCCGGCTGTCAGCGTGGTGAACGTGTCGCTGGTCTCTTTCTGCGCCTCGATCAGATCGGTCTGGCTCTGGATGGTAAAGTCGTCGGGCTTCTCGCCCGAGTTCAGCCCGTGACGCTCCCGCAACAAGTCCCTCACCTTCGCCTGCGCGGTCCGCATGTCTTCCCGACTCTTGATCCGCAGGTAGACGCTCGCTATATGGTCCCGGTTGAACACCCTGCGAAGCGCGGTATTTATCGGTATGAAGATCTGGTCGTCCTGATCGGTGCCGTATATATCCACTCCCTTCGACTCCATAACACCGACAACCTCGAACGGGACCCTTCCTGCGCGTATTACGGCGCCCAGAGGATCCGCGTCATCGAAGAGATTCTCGGCCACGCCGTCTCCCAGGACGGCGACCCGCTTCGAAACCCGGTTCTCCGTCGCGGAGAAGAACCAACCCTTCTCCACATTGAAGTTCCTTACCGTGGGAAAATCGGGCGAGACGCCGGTGATGGTGGTGGTGGTGCTGTAGCCGCCGTACTTTACCTGCATCTTTCCCGTACTGGCGGGGGTGGCGGCGATCACTTCGGGAACTTCCCGCGAGATTGCTTCTGCGTCCTGAAGCGTGAGAGTGGTGACCTGACCCCGCGTCCGGGGCCTCCCGGCGAATATCCGCACGTCTCCGGCGCTGACGATCAAGAGGTTGGTGCCCATGGCCTCTATTCCGGAGACCACTTCACTGCGGGCGCCGTTCCCTATCGAGACCATGATGATCACCGCGAATACGCCTATAATGACACCGAGCAGCGCCAGAAGGGTCCTCATCTTGTGAGATAGCAGTGCCCTCTTCGAGATCTTGAGGTTCTTGAGCGTCTTCATTCTATCCGGACCGCGTTTCGCAGAGTTTGTCGTTCTTTAGGCCTCATCCCCGCAGCGCCTCGATCGGCTGCAGCGCCGCGGCTCGTCTTGCGGGCTGGATGCCGGCTATCAGGCCGACCAGGGTCGAGAAGACGACTCCCAGGGCCGCGCCCTCCCACGAGACCGCAACCGGTATCTGGGTGGCCGACCGGAGAATGACGGCTCCGGAAAATCCCAGCGCGATGCCTATGATCCCTCCCGTCAGCGTTACGGTGACGGATTCCAGGATGAATTGGAACCGTATGTCCTTGCCCAGCGCTCCGATCGCCTTGCGCAGTCCGATCTCGGCGCGGCGCTCGCTGACCGAGATCAACATGATATTGGCGATGACGAACCCGCCGGCGATCAGCGAAACGGCCGCGACCAGCACGAGGAAGATATTGAAGGTGCCGGCGACCTTCTCCGCGAACTGCGTCACTTCAGTCGGAGTGATGATGCGAAAGTCGTCCGGCTCGCCCGGCGCCAGGGCGTGTCGCTCCCTGAGGAGCTCCCGGATGGTCTCGGCGGTCCGCTCCATGTCCCTGCCGTCGTGAAGGAGCACCTTGATCCCCGCGATGTGGTCCACGTTGGCGACGCGCCGCATGAATGTTGACAGCGGGATCTTGACGCGGTTGTCCATGTCCCCGCCTCCCGGGCTCGTCCCCTTCGGTTCCAGCACCCCGACTATCTCGAACAGGACGTTGCCGACGCGCACCTGTTCGCCTATAGGGTCGGCATCGCCGAACAGTTCCTGCTGCACGGTCCTTCCGATGACGCACACGCGCGCCATCCGCTGCTCGTCCTCAGGGGTGATGAACCGTCCCCGCGCGGCGCCCCAGTCCCAGACAGCAGCCCAATCGGAGGTCACGCCGAAGAGGGTCGCCGTCTTGCTTTCCCCCTGGTAGCTCACGGTTTTGCCGGGTGTGCGGTTAAACGGCGCCGCGCCGGCGATGGCCGGGATCTCCCGCAGCATAGCTTCGCTGTCGGCCGTCCTCAGGGTGCTCACTTGCTCCCCCGACGGGCGCCCCATCTCCCTTCCGCCGCCGGCGAAGACCATCATGCTTTTCAGCCCGAACTTCTCCACACGGGACATCACGCGTTTCTCCGCGCCCAGTCCGACGGAGACCACCATCGTGACGGCGGTGATTCCTATGACGACGCCGATCATCATCAGAAAAGTCCGCAGCTTGTTCCTGCCGAGGCTCCTGAACGCGGATTTGATGATTCTTCCTCTCTTCATCGCATTACCTCCACCGAATCGTCGAGCCTCTCGAGCTCGTCACGGGCCCTGCGCACGTTCTGGTTCTCGAGGTCGCTCTCGATCCTGCCGTCGGTGATCTTGACGATCCGCGTGGCGTAGTCCGCGATGTCCGGCTCGTGGGTCACCACCACAAGCGTCCGCCCCTGGCCGTGCAGGTCCTGGAACAGCGCCATTATCTCGTAGCTCGAGCGGGTGTCCAGGTTCCCCGTGGGCTCGTCCGCCAGGACTATCTCCGGATCGTTGACCAGAGCGCGGGCGATCGCCACGCGCTGCTGCTGTCCTCCGGACAGCTCGCCGGGATAGTGCCGGGCGCGGTCCGCCAGTCCGACCTGCTTGAGCGCCGCCTCCGCCAGGCCCCCGATGTCCGCCCTGTCCGAATAAACTAGGGGCAGCTCCACGTTTTCCATGGCGCTGGTGCGGGGCATCAGGTTGAATGTCTGGAACACGAATCCGATCTTCTTGTTCCGGATCCGCGCCAGCCTCTCGTCGTCGAATGTGCTAACCGGGTCGCCGTCGAGGAGCACCTTGCCCTGTGTAGGCCGGTCCAGGCAGCCCATCACGTTCATCAACGTTGACTTGCCCGAGCCGGAAGCCCCCATTATCGCGACGAACTCCCCTTCGGCTATCTCCATCGACACTTCGCGCAGCGCGTGGATGGGGACCTCATGGTCCTTCTGATAGACCTTGCTCACATTCTCGACCCTTACAATAGGTTTCATCCGTCTTCTCCTTCGCTCAGCAGTATCTTCTCGGTTCGGCATCTTCTCCGGGCGCCGCGGAGGCCGGCCTACCGGATGACTACCCGGTCTCCCTCACGGAGACCTTCCAGGATCTCGGTGTATCCGCCTCCGGAGAGGCCGGTTTCCACTCTTCGGGTGGAGGTCCGCCCGTCTTCGACGAGCGTCACCGTCATACCGTCCGGCTCCCGCCGCAGGGCCCCGGTCGGCACGGCCGGCACGTCTTCCCGCCGGTCCAGGTATATGGTGACCGTCGTGGTCATCTCCGGGCGCAGCTCCCGGCCCGCGAGATCGCCGATGGCGATTGTGGCCACGTAGTTGACCACGTTGTCCTGGATCTCCGCCTTGGGGTAAATGGCCGTCACGGTGCCTTCGAAGTCGGTGCCCATGTATGTGTCCACGGTAAACGTCGCCTTCTGCCCGACCCGTATCCTCCCTATATCCGTCTCGTCCACGAACGCCCGCACCTCCAGACGGTTCAGGTCGATTATGTTCACGAAGGTGGGCGCGGAAAAGCTGGCTGCGACTGTTTCGCCTTCCTGGGTGGAGACCGAAGCTATGACCCCATCTATCGGGGCCGTTATTTTCGTGTAATCGAGCTGCACCGCGGCATAGGCGAGATTCGCCTCGGCCTGTTCGAGCTTTGCCCTGCTTATCTCGAAGGACTTTTCCGCCAGATCGTACTGGCTCTGCGATATGAAGTTCTGTCCCAGCAACGACTCCTGCCGCTTCAGGTCCAGCCTTGCGTACTCGTAATCCGCGCGGGCGTTCTCCAGCGCGGCCTTCGCCTGGTTGTACTTCGCCCGCAGCTCCGACGGCTCCAGCTCGGCGATGATCTGACCCTTCTCGACATGGTCTCCCACGTTGGCGTAGAGGTTCTCGACCAGTCCCGACACCCTGGAGCCCACGCGCACCTCGGCGCCGACCATCGGCTTTATGATCCCCGTAGCGAGCACGCTGGAGCCGATGTCGCGGCGCGTTACGACCGCGGTTTTGAACTCGGCGCTCTCCGATCCGTCCTCTCTGAAGATCCAGCGGCCGGCCGCTATCAGCGCGACGGCCAGGATGACGGCGGCCGCGACAACGATCCACTTCTTCATCGAATGACCTCCTCGATGTCTTCTGTGCCCACCGCGCGGATAAGCTCCGCGAGGGATATCTGAAAGTCCGCCAGAGCCTCGATGCGGCTCACCTCCGCCGTCACGAGGGCCGTCTCGGCGTCGAGGAGGTCCAGCATCGAGCCCATGCCCTCCTTGTACTCGCCCTGGGCGATCCGCAGGTTCTCGACGGCGTTTTCGTAGAAGGTCTCGTTGCTCAGGATGCGTTCGTTCGCCTCCTTCACGTTAAGCCAGGCGGTCCATACTTCCAGGCTCGCCTGGTGCCGCAGGGAGGCGTGCTCCTGCTCCAGCCCGCGCAGCGCCAGGCTCTCCCGAGCGGTGCGCGCCGGCCGGGAGAACCCGCTGAAAAGGGGCAGGCTCAAGCTCAGTCCGATGTACGAGCCGCCGCGCAGGTCGGAGGCGTCGTCGCCGGAGTACGTGTAGTTGCCGTCCAAGGAGACGGTCGGATAATAATCGCTTCGGGCCACGCGTAGGGCCGCCCTCTGCGCTTCGATGAGTTCTTCCACCCTGACCAGGTCCGGTCTGTTGCGGAAGGCGGCTTCGATGAGGCGTTCGACACCCGTCTGCCATGCCAGTGAGTCTTCGGGGAATGCGAATAACTCTGCTTCCAGATCGTCACGGATGCGGACGGGGTTCTGCGCCGATCGTCCCATCAGGACATTTAGGCGACCGGCCGCGGCCAGGCGCCCGTTGCGGGCCCGGATCAGGGCGAGGTCCGCGTCGGACCGCTCCACCATCGCCTTCAATATGTCCGATCGGGAAGCCAGGCCGTTTTCGAAGCGGGCTTCGGCATATTCGAGGTAGACCTTCGACCTTTCCGAGGATTTCTCCGCCGACCCGACCAGCCTTTCCGCTTTGAGCAAAAGGTAGTAGGCGTTGGTGACCTCCAGCTCCAAGTCCCGGCGATTCTGCCTGTGCCGCTCTTCTTCCGCCGAGAAGTTAGCTTCGGCCGCCGCGGTGCCCGCGGTCCTCCTGAACCCCTCGAACAGGGGATAGCGCGCGTAGATACCCGCCTGGTAGCTTTCTCTGTCGGTCTGTAAGGCAGCTCCGCCCGTGCCCTCGTAATCGTAACGACCCGCGGACGCGCTGATGCTCAGCGACGGATAGAACCCGGCCCGCGCCTCCCTGATACGCTCCTTGCTCTCCAGCATGAGCATCTCCGACGACCTCAGCCCGGGGTTGCTCTTCAGGGCCCTTTCCACGCAGTCCGCAAGAGTCAGCATGCCCGCATCCAGGCTCTCCCCGGCCGATGCCCATGCCGCCGGCAGCATCAGAAGGATCGCAAGCAACGTCATCGACCTTCCGGTGATCCCTTGTCCGGCCGTAGAATGAATCCGCTTCACCGTCTCTCCCTATTCCTTGCCGGCTTCCCATGCGAATCGGAGATCCCCCTCCTCGACGGAAACCGTTCGGCCACTATTCCGTAAAACTCCTCCCACTGCTCCGGCGTCAGGACTTCCCTCATCTGCTCGAACCGCCCGATGACGAGGCGCTGGGACTCCATCTGCAATCGGCTTATCCCGGTCAGCACGGAATCCACGCCCCCTTTCCGTCCGTCCCATATGTGCCGGAGCAGCCGGGCCCTCTGCTCCTGCATCAGCAGATCCAGAGAGTCCACCTGACTGTGGAACTCGCCCCTGATCTCGTCGAAGCGCTCGATCTGCTCGGGGGTGAGATCGAGCTCGCGCTTGATCTGCTCGAAGCAGGATCCCCGCCTCGCTGCGCGGGCGGCGGCTTCGCTGTCGCGTTCTCTCATGTAGAGCATCGCGCCGAGGGCCGTAACGTTCACCACGGCCAGGACGAGCAGGAGATATACGAGCCCTCTCTTCATCGCCGCACCCCGCTTTCATCCGGCGCCAGCACCCGGGAGCCGATGGACCCGGGCGGCAGCACCTCGAAGTAGCTCATTCCCAGATCGTCCTCCGCGCCGGAGACCCGGGTCCGCTCAAACTCGGCCGGAGAGACGGTCAGCACGTCCCCAAGCTTCACTCCTCCCGTCATCAAGAGGAGGATCGCGGCGAAGGCGGCCGCCGGACGCCACAGGCTGCCGATGAGGCTCGTCGCGGCGACGGGGAATCTCTCCCTTTGTTCCCTTTCTTTCAGCGCCGCCGAGACGCGCGCCCAGAGAAACGGGGGGGCCGCGATCCTCTCCGCCCGCGGGTCGGCTTTCCAGACCTCCTCGAGTTCTCTAAGGTCGTCCCTGCACGACCGGCAACTCCTCAGATGGCTCCGTACAGTCAGCCGTTCCTTCTCCGGCAGATCGCCGTCCAGGTAGCGCAGCAGCTTCTCCCTGACCGTCTCGTGCTTCATCTCGTGCTTCATGTTGTGCCTCCCGTCTCTGTCATATATGACCCCTGTTCCGCGAATAACTTGCGGTCATCGCAGATCTTTTTTCAGGGGGAGCAGCTCCCGCGCAAGGTTCTCCTTTGCGCGATGAATGAGGGATTCGACGGCGTAGAGGCTGATCGCCATCGCCTGAGCTATCTCCTCGTAGGAGAGGGCCTCGTACCTTTGAAGCACGATGGCCGTCCTCTGCCTTGCGGGGAGCCGCCGGATCGCCTGCCGCACGATCCGGCCGGTCTCCACCTGCTCGACCTGCCTGTCGGGCGTCTCCTCCTCGGACGCTGGGAGGAGGTCTTCCTCTTCGCCGAACAGGGATTCCAGGGAGACGAGCTTTTCGAGCCGTCTGCGCCGTTCCCTCTTGAGGCAGGTGTTCACCGTGATGCGGTAGAACCAGGAGGACAGCTTCGCTTCCCACCTGAACTTTCCGATCGAATCGAAGATCCGAATGAATACGTCCTGGGTTATGTCCTCCGCCTCCTCACGGCTTCCGCTGATGCGCAGGGAGATGCTGTAGACGAGGTCCTTGTAGCTCTCGAACAGCCGCCTGAAGGCGTCGGTGTCACCCTTCTCGATCTTTTCTGCCAGCTCCCTGTCTTCCATTGTCCGTTTTGACGATTTTGGGTCGGGATTCCGCTCGTGCCGCCGGCAGGATAACATCGGCGCCGGAGCCCGGAAGCGCAATTGGTTTCCGGTCATTTCCGCGCGACCGGATGGGCCGACCCGTGGTCGCGGGCTCAGAGAGCATATGTCGCGGAGAAAGAAGGCGGGCCGGCGGAGGAGTCGCGGGGCGGCACGTCGGCGGACACATAAGGATCAGTAGGTTGCACGACAGCGCATCCGGCAAATACAAGAAACAGCAGGACAATCACAATGTTGTTCATCGAGGCTAATCCCCCAAAGATATTGCAAAAGGCGATCTACATCTGTCCGCCCCGACCACGCCTACAGCCACAAGGGTGTGCTTCCGCGTCAACGATTCCAGCTCCTTCGCCCCGGCCGTGTGCTTCCATTTCATCGATGCGCACTCCGTCGTCCAGTCTAAGAATGGGCACACCCTGGAGAGAGTCCAAGGTGTGCCCGTCGTTTACGCGCGTGCGATCACGGGACACTGCCGTTGCGGCTACCCGTGACCTTAGTTGTGCCGACCACAGCTACCACCGGCATGGCCCGAACACCCCCGCCGCGTATCGGCGGAGTGGCATTTCCCCTGATGGTCGCACCGGCCGTCGTTATCCTTGTCCTCATAATCCGGACAATGGGTGCATTGTCCAGGACAGCCTTCACAATTCCCCGGACAACCCTCACAGTCCCGAGGACAGTCGGCGTGCTTCGCACACTGGGCCGGCTGATCGTCGGCTTCGCCCCCGCTCCGGACCGAAGCCGTCGCGTCGGCACCGACCGCAGCGTCGCCGCCGTTTCCGGTGTAAGCCTGGACGCCGTAAATGGCGCCCGCCATCAAGGCCGCGACAACCAGGAAGAGCGACAGTTTTTTCATCACATCACCTCCTTTCCACCTAGTGTCATGAGCTGCATGTTCACGTACAACTTCCGCCGCGGGGCCCCGCAGCCTGATATGAGCATGCCCGCCGGGGAAAAACAGAACCGCCTCTCAACTATGGACACCATACATATCAGCGAATATTGGGTCGTATCGCGCGTCCATTCAGAGCTCACTCCTGAAATCCATCCATGCTGGATCTCTCGCACCCCGGTGCAAAGAGGTGATTGATTGAGGTTCGCTTGACGGCTCATTCCCGGGGCCCGGCCGATGTCCGAGCCTCAACTCCGGGAATCGAGCCGGGGCACATCATGGCCGCTCCACCGGCGCATCCCGATCTCTCTCTTATCATCTGAAAGAGCTTGGCTTGTTGCTCCGCGGTGAGCGTCTCCTTTTCCGCGAGCAAATGGGCGATTACCAACTCCTGCATCTTGCGCTGGCCGGCCAGGATTTTCTCCTGCTTCGCCACGATCGCGTCGCGATCGGGCTGAGCCGAGGCCATCAGGTCGATCAGCTCGCCGCGGCTCCGGTGTATCTGCCGGCAAAGGGAATCCGAATCCCGCCTGAGACGGGCGAGTCGCGGTTCCAACCGCCCCCATTGCTCATCCGTGACGCCAAGGCTCCGGTGCAACGGGCACGAGACACCTTCGCATGTTTGGCCGTGCCCTTCCGGGCCGGTCCGCCCTCCCCTGGCCGCTTGCACCACCCACGTTCCGATGAAAACGGCATTCAGCGATATCGAGAGTATGACCAGCAAGGGGCCGATCTTCTTCCACATGGTCAGCGTCCTTCCTCGTCACCGGCCGCCACAAGCGCCAGGTAACTGTCGGCGAGCGAGCCCGCTGGTGAGTCGCCGAGGTAGTCAGTCTGATAAATTTCCAGCGGATCGGCTTGTACTGCGGTCGTGGCCCGCTCGGCTGGAGGCGAGGACGACCATCCCAGCACGAGCCCGGCGATCAGGCCCAAGACCGGGGTTCCGACGGCCGCCCATCGCATGGGGGCGGAGGCCACCTTCCACCATTCGAACGGGTCCCAGCTGCTTGACGCCGCCCCGCGCCGCCTGTTTCGCGCGGCGGCCATGACTCTTGCGGTCATCATGGGCGGAACGGATGGAACGTCAAATGCGCCCAGAAGGGGCTCCAGGCCCCTCAGGCCGGATAAGGCCGCACGGCACGAGTCACACGCCTCCAGATGCCTCTCAACCGACGCCCGTTCCCGGGCTGAGAGCTCTCCGTCCAAATACGCCCCCAGGCGCTTGCGCTGTCTGAAACACGTGAACATTGCCATCACCTCTCACTTGTTAAACGAGCGACCTCCAAAAAACCCCCGCTCTAATTTACCCGATGGTTAGATTTCGATCCGTCTCCAACTTAGAAGCCGTGAAACAATGATCCCGAACGCAAAAGCAATACTCATGTTCGTCGTGGCAAGGCCGATGCCGGCGATCATAAACGCGATGAAGAAATCCCGCCTCTCCCTGATGTCTCTCACCAGAAGAGCCAACTCCAAACCGGCAAAGAGCAGAAGCACGCCCAGGACCGCGTTCGGGATGGAGGACACGAGCGAGACACCTACCCTTCCGAAACCAAGGGCGACCACAATGAGTAGAAGACCGATCATCACATTCGAGCCACCGGTCCTGGCCCCGAAGCGGTGATGGGCCGCCAACCCGCCCGCGCCGTGACAGATGGGCATGGCGGCCATGAATCCCACCAGCATGTTTGCCAGCCCCATTCCGAGCGAAAAACTCCGGTTCGACACCCTGTTTGTCTCCTCGCCTGTCCCGAATAAGCTCCTTGCAGTGTCCGTCGTGCCGATAATGGCGTTGCCCAGGGTGAGTGGTATCTGGGGAATGACCAAGAGGAAGAGGGCGGTAAGATAATCGTTCATTCCTGGAGCAAAATACTCCATTGCCGTTGGACCCACGCCCCATTCCATGCCCCTGAGGGAACCAAACGCGATACCTATAGCTATACCGGATGCCACTACAACCAGCGCCGCCGGGAAACGGCGGCTTGAAATCAGGAGAAGGACAAGAACCGAGGCCCCAAGTCCAACGAGAAGATTTACCGGCAGCCCCCCCGGCAAAGCAACGATTCCCTTTCCCTGCAAGAGCAGTGCAGGATCACGGATTAAGGCAATTCCTTTCATTATCAGGATAAAACCCAAGCCCAGCTGGATGCCTCGAACAACGGGCTTGGTGAAGAGCCTCGCCAGCGTGTCGATAAGCCCGCTAAAGGCCAGGGAAATGAGAATTGCCCCGAAAAGAAGACCTGTTGCCGACATCACAGCAAGCGAGATCTTCTCCGGAAAGGCGATGGCGATGGCGGATACCACCTTCAGGGGCTGGACCGGTATGGGTAATCCGTAATAAAGACCGGTTGCGACATAGAACAGACCCACCAACAGGAATACAGAGGTGAAGCTAAGGCCGTTTATCGTAACCAACGCAATGGAGAGAGGTATGAGCGTTCCAAAATCTCCCAAAGACCCGGCAAACTCGACCCTGTCGAACCTGTAAGAGCCTATCTTCATACACTCCTCCACGGTGCCTCGTCACACCAACGGCGGCGACGGAACCTCCGCTCGACTTCCTGCCGCCTTGACACGGAACGACGGAAACGGAGTTCCACCTCTCCGGCTAATCACCCTTGAGGCGCGCCAACGACGACTGAAGGCTCTTTCTCGCGTTGGCGAGAAGCCGCTCCGCGGCCTTGACGGTTATCCCCATGGCGTCGGCGATATCCGTGTAGCTCAAACCTTCGTAGTACTTGAGTACAACGGCCATGCGTTGCCTGGGCGGCAGGGCGTCAAGGGCGACCCGCACGGCCGCGGCGGTCTCATCTCGAACCATCGTCTCATCGGCGTCAGGGCATGGATCCGGAATCTCAGGAACTTCCTTCACGTAAAGAGGCCGTTTCTTTTTCGCCCGGTCCAGGCAGACGCGGGAGACGACTTGATACAGGTAGGTCCTGAACGAAGCGGCGGGCCGATAACGACTCCCGGCGTCAAGAAGCCGCAGAAAGGCGTCTTGGACCGCGTCGGCTGCGTCCTCCTCATGGCCGAGGAATCGATACGCCACCCTCCAGGCCCAGGCCTGATGGCGCCGGACGATCTCTTCGAATGCCCCGAGGTCCCCCCTACCCGCGGCTTGCATCAAGAACTCGTCGCTGGTCGCGCGCTCAGGCAATCCAACGCCTCCTGATGTTGCGCAGGCTCAACGCGAACAGGGCGGCGCAGAATGCGCCGAGGACGGCCAGGTCGAGCGAAAACGGCATGGTGTGCCGGCCGTGCACCGTCCCATGCAGCACGTCGGCCCCGTAGGTCAGGGGAAGCGCGTAGGACAGAGGCTTTAAGAACACGGGCAGCTTCTCGATTGGGAAGAATAGCCCGCACAGGAAGATCATAGGAAAGCGGAAGAAGTTGGAAAAGGTCTGGGCCTCGAATACCTCGCTTACTGCAACAGCGATGAAAAGGCCCAGGAAGGTCGATGCCACAGCGATCATTAATACTGCCGGAACGAACGCGCCCCATGACACCTGCGAAAGATCCGCGAGAAACGCCGCCATGACGACGGGCACGAAGGCGTTTGCCACGCCGAAGAGGATCGCCCCGCTCGTCTTGGCCAGCATCAGAAGCTCCAGAGGAATGGGCGCAAGCAACAGCCGCTCGAAGGAACGGTTCTTCTTCTCGAAAGTGACCGTAACCGCCAGCACCGACGTCGTGCCGAACAGCACGGAGATCGCCACGACGCCCGGAAGCAATTCCGGTATGCTCTCCAGACCGCTTCCTGACTTGATGAAAAACATCCCCGTCCATGCCAGCGGAAAGATGAGCCCCCACGTGACGTTCGGCGGTTTCAGATAATAGGTCCGCATGTCCTTGACCAGGATGCTCCAAAAGGCGATCCAGAGCTTCATCGGCCGCCTCCCGCTTTCTCCTTCTCCCTGCGCATGGCGTCGGCCTCGATGCCGGTGATCCGAACGAAGACGTCCTCCAGAGACGGCCGGAGCCTTCGGGCCTCGGAGACCTCGACCCCTTGATCTTCAAGGAAACGGATGAGCGGCCCGACTCGCACGGGCTCGTCCGCCTCCACCCGAATCAGGCCGGACCCGGGGAGGGAGAAGTCGACGTCGGGGAACGACTCAGCGAGGTCGCCCTGTACGCCCGGCGGCGCGCTCGCGCAGGCGATCTGTACCACGTGCTTCGCCTGGATCGGCTGGACCAGACGCTCGACGGTATCTATTCGCACGATCCGACCTGACACGATGAACGCGACGCGGTCGCACAGCCGCTCCGCCTCCTCTATATAGTGCGTCGTCAGGAAGATCGTGGTCCCCGCCCGGTGAAGCCCGGCGATCATCTGCCGCAGTTGGCGCGCGCCGGCCACGTCGATTCCGGTGGTGGGTTCGTCCAGGAAGAGGATTTGCGGCTGGTGGATGATCCCCGCGGCGATTGTGAGCTTGCGCTTCATGCCCCTGGAGTAGCCACCGAACTTGCGGTCCGAAGCCTCGGCCAAGCCGAATGCGTCCAGAAGCTCGCCGGCGCGAGCCCGCCGCTCCTTCTTGCCCATTCCGTAAAGACCTGCACAAAAACACAGATTCTCGAAACCTGTGAGCTCCGGGTAGAGGTTGCTTTCGTCCGGGACCACGCCGATAAGACGCTGCGCCGCCTTGGGATTGGACGTGCAATCGATGCCGCCGATGCGGATCGGACCCGCGTTCGGGCGCGCGAGCCCCGTGAGCATGTTGATCGTCGTTGTCTTACCTGCGCCGTTGGGGCCGAGAAAACCGAACAGCTCCCCGGGGCGCACATCGAAGGTCACGCCATCAACGGCCGTGACCTCGCCGAAACGCTTGGCCAGGCCGGACACCTCGATGACACGATCGTCTCCCATCACATTCGGCCCTTCGATCCCCTACGTTGGAACCGCCCAACCGGGCCGGGCACGGGATCGCGCTTTCCTCCGCAGGCGGCGGGGATCTCCTTTCGCACCGTCTCAAGCAGCCTTCTTGCCGTCTCGCTCCACTCAGCCAGCGTCGTCTCTTTCACCCGGTAATGGACGAAATAGCCGCGTTTCTCTGCCGTCACCACGTCCGCGTCCCGCAGCACTCGCAGATGCTGGGAGACCGCCGCGGGGGAGATGCCGAGATAATGGGCCAGCGCGTTTACGCAGAGAGAGCGACGCTTCAGCAAGTCGATCATGCGTACCCGCGTCTCGACCGAGAGCACCTTGAAGATGCGGGCTTGTTTCTCCGATTCGCGCACGACGGCCCCTTTGATTAAGCGTCCACGCGGATACTTTATAACATTGTACGGTTGACGTCAAGGCAGGGGTGCGCGGAACCATCCGCTGGTACGGAGACAGATCCGGACCAGCATCAGCATCACTGGCACTTCGATGAGCACCCCGACCACAGTGGCCAGCGCCGCCCCTGAGGAGAGCCCGAAGAGCATGGTCGCCGTGGCTATGGCCACCTCGAAGTGATTCGAGGCTCCGATCATCGCCGAAGGCGCGGCGTCACGGTAGTCAAGACGGAACGACCTGGCCAATCCGTACGTGATCCAGAATATCAGGTTGGTCTGGATGAAAAGCGGAATGGCGATCCACAGAATCGTGAGCGGATTCGACATGATCGTCTCGCCCTTGAAGGAGAAGAGCAAGACCAGCGTCACGAGGAGCGCCGTAATCGTGACCGGCGTCAGGACGTGCAGGAATTTCTCCTTGAACCATTCCTCTCCTTTGGTGCGAATGATGAGTTTCCGGGACGCGTATCCCGCCGCGAGCGGCAGCGCGACATAGACGCCGATGGACAGCAGAAGCGCCTGCCACGGCACCGGCAGCCGTCCGACGCCGAGCAGGAAGCCTCCCAGGGGGCCGTAGAGGAAGAGCATGGTGAGAGAATTAATGGCCACCATGACTAGGGTGTGCCCGTCGTTCCCCTTGGCCAGAAACCCCCATACGAGCACCATGGCCGTGCACGGCGCGATGCCGAGCAGGATGCAACCGGCAAGGTAGCTGCGCCAGAGCGGCACTTCGAGCGACCTGACGCCGTCTACGAGGACGACCCTTCCCACTCCGTGCTCCGCCCCCACGGGCAAATCGAGGCCCAGCGGCATCCTGACGAGATCCACGGCGCCGGCGCCGATCAATCCTCGAAAGAGTACGCCTAGGAATAGTATGGCGATGGCGTACATGGTAAAGGGTTTCACCGCCCAGTTGACGAAGAGCGTAAGGCCCACGGGCTTCGCGTTCTTGCCGGCCTTTAGGACCTCCGCGAAGTCGATCTTCACCATGATGGGGTACATCATGAAGAAGAGGCAGACGGCGATGGGAATCGAGACGACCGGGGCGCCGCCGACGTAAATCGCCAGCCCGTCCAGGAAAGTCGCCACGCCCGGCGCTACCTTGCCGAGCGCGATCCCGGCCACAATGCAGAGCGCCACCCAGGCCGTCAGGTATCTCTCAAAAGCGCTGAGACCCTTGGCTTCTTTCGTGATGCACGCTTCAGTCGCCACCGTCGGACTCCTATTCCGTAACGGGCTTGGACGCCGTGACGCTCAGGCTCGTCACGAAGTCGCTTGGCTTTGTCCCGGCAGGCAGCCCCGCGGCGATCTCGCGGTAGGTCGCGTCGGACCAGTCGGCCATCTGATCCATGTAGTGCGAATTGGTTTCAAAGACGGCCTCTGTAAGTCCGACCCTGCGGATCATCCTGCGCGTCTCATCCACCAGCACGGCCCCCGCCATGCAAGCGACCAAGGCCCGCGCCGACTCACGCACCGCGTCCGGCAGCGGCCGCAGAAGCGCCAGGTCGGAAACGGACACCCGTCCACCGGGCTTGAGGACGCGCGCGATCTCCGCCCACACCTGAGGCTTGTCCGGCGAGAGGTTGATGACGCAGTTGGAGATCACTACGTCGACGCTCGAGTCCGCCACGGGCAGGTGCTCTATCTCGCCCAGACGGAACTCGACGTTGTCAAGGCCAGTTGTAGTTCTGAAGGACTCCACGTTTCCGCGCGCCTTTTCCACCATGTCCGGCGTCATGTCAACACCGATGACGCGTCCAGATGGGCCGACCTTGCGAGCGGCAATGAACACGTCAAAGCCGCCCCCCGCGCCCAAGTCAAGGATGACTTCCCCCGGCCGTAGCGATGCGACCGCGACCGGATTCCCGCAGGAGAGCCCCATATTCGCTCCACCGGGCACTCCCGCAAGCTCTTCTTCGCTGTAGCCCACTTTCGCGGCGACCGAATCCGCGGGCGTGCTTCCGCAGCAGGACGACGGCCCGCAGCACGATCCGCCTTGCCGGGCGATCTTGCCGTATTCCTCGCGCACGATGCCGCGCGCATCCTTCTCCTCGTTCTTGTCACTCTCATAGTCCATCTCTGTGCCCCTCATAATTTCCCGTCTTGTTCCAAGGCGCCCGGCAGTGTCTCCACAAACATCCGTATCTCGTCGCGAATGCGGCGATAGTGCGCAAGCGCATCCTCTTCGGTCTCGGCGTTTCTCGCCAGCTTAGGAGGATCCTCGAAGCTCACGTGTACCACTTGGGTCTCGCCCGGAAAAATCGGGCAGTGTTCGCTCGCATGGTCGCAGACGGTCACGACGAAATCGAAGTCTGTGCCTTTGAATTCGTCAATGTGCTTGGAGGTCCGCCTCGAAATATCCACGCCGACCTCCCCCATAACCTTCACCGCGCGGGGATCCAGGCCGCGAGGTTCTATCCCGGCCGAGTATGGCTCTATCACGTCGCCTTTGAGATGTCGCGTCCAACCTTCGGCCATCTGACTGCGGCATGAATTCCCTGTGCACAGAAACAGTATTCTCAGTGGCATCCTTGTGACATCCTTCCGCCTCTTGATTGTTCACTCGGCGTCCAACAGCACTCCCCCTACAACCTTCGACCCGGAGCCGCCGAGTTGTGGGTGTTTGTCGCTTCCAGCCTCTATGCGTCGTAACCTCCGCCCTGGAGGCCGCAAAGTTGTGACATCGCCACGCCGTGCCCAAGTTTCCAAGTCGGGTCATGACGACACGTGCCCACTATTTCCTTCTAATGATGCTATACCGAACGGTGATTTCCCGCTGCTCAGGATTATCGGTAGTAATGAGAATAGAGCCCGTGGCGCCGCCCCGAGCGCCGAGGGCCTCTTTCTTCAATGTCGCCGTTACCTCGTATCTCTGACCGTTTTCGATTGTCTCAAGCTTCAGTTCCAGCCTGCCCTGAGGATCTCTGACTTCCAAGATCTTCAATGTCGTGCCGGTTGAACTATTGATGATCTGAAGCTTATGGCTGGGGAGTTGATCCTCTGCTCCGTCAGACTCGCTGTACACAAAGCTCAGCGCGTCCGGTGTAACCTCGACATCCCCGATTACCATCCCGGCCACGCGCAAACTGGCATCGGGCTTTGAACTCATATTCGACTGAGCAGTAATCGTCTCATTGATTCTGCCCCCGGGCAGCCCCGGCGATATGGTCACCTGGATCTCAACTTCGCCCTCGTGACCCACCGAGGGCTTCTTCATGCGTTTCGCCTCGATGTATGGCGATGAAGTGGTTATGTCCGTGATTTCCGTCCTGTCAGGATCCAGGATTTGTATGAAAGCACTCTTGGTGACCGTCTCGTTTCTCAGCACCCTGCCGAAATTGAGGCTGCTGGACGTAAAATCGAATTCAACCTGGATAAACGCCGTAACAACCAGTACGTTCTTAGGACTTTGAGGATCATTGCACACTACCTTAATGTTCTTGCTCTGCTTTCCCTTCCTGTTGCCCGTCTTGAAAGTGACCTCGATTTCTCCTTCCCCGCCCGGGGGAATGTCCGTCTCCGTGAGGACGGCAACTGTACATCCTCACGATCCCCCCACGTCCAATAGCTTCAGCGGTGCGTCCCCGGCGTTTCGCACCACAAAAGTGTGCGAAACACTGGCCCCCTGAGTTATGGTGCCAAAATCGTACTCTGTTTCTGGGAAGACGATCTTCGGAGCTCCTGTAGCCGGATCGCCTGCTTCCGTGTCATCGGATGCGGTCGCAGTCGACGGCAACAGCTCCGCAGTCGAGGAAGGGCTCCACGACTTATCAGCGCGGGAGCTCAGTGCAATCCATGCAGCCGCTGCCATGACGATGACAGCCAAGAGAGCAAATGCCGGCTTCGTCACGCGCCGACGTTCCACCATCTTCTTCTGAGGGCCTGTTCTCTCCCGTCCTGCTTGTGACCTAGCCTTCTTCTTGCTCCCTGACATATCTGCCCCGCGACACCCCCACTAACTCAAGGACACTAGCGCACCCTGGCTCAATCTCAGGCCCGTTCTCGCTCTCCCGGCGGCGCGCGGGTCGTGAGTCACCATAACGACCGTCTTCCCCTCCGCGTTGATCTCGCAGAGAAAACCCAGGACGTGCTCCCCGGTCTCGGGATCGAGGTTGCCCGTCGGCTCGTCGGCGAGCACAACCTCCGGGTTGTTGGCGAGAACCCTTGCGAGAGCCACGCGCTGTTGCTGCCCCACGCTCAGCTCGGATGGCTTGTGGTCAATTCTCTCCGAGAGCCCCACTCGTCCCAACAATGCCGCGGCTCTTTCCTTCTGGCCGGGCTCGTCCATTCCCGCGAGGAACAGGGGAATCTGGACGTTTTCCATCGCCGAAAGGTACGGCACCAGATTGAAGGTCTGAAACACGAACCCGATTCTCGTCTTCCTGAGCTTGGCGCGTTCATCCTGGGGGAGGTCATAAAGCGAGCTTCCATCCAGTAGGACCCGTCCCTTCGACGGGGAAAGCATACCGCCCAGTATCAAGAGAAGCGTGCTCTTGCCGCTTCCGCTGGGCCCGACGACCGAAACGAAGTCCCCGTTGGAGATCTGGAAACTCGCCTCGTCAAGCGCCGTCACGGGGCGGCCACGATGATTGTATTCCTTGCTGACACATTCCAATTTGATCAAAGATCACAGCTCCTGGAGTGTTTCACATGGGTCCAGACGTGCCGCCCGTCTGGCCGGAAGGTAGCTTGCCACGATAGCCAGAATCAGGGAGATGCCGAGCGCCCAGGCGATCAGTATCGGCATGGGCAGGACTGGGACATGCGCGAACCTAGGCCCCAGCGTCACGGCCAACACCGTGCCCACGAGATAACCACCGATTCCCCCAACAAGACCTATCACCAGTGCCTTTAGCATGAACAGCTTCAGGATCATCCCAGACCCCGCCCCGAGAGCCATCAACGTTCCGATCTCGCGGCGCCTTTCAAACACATTCGCGTACATGTAATTGGCTATGCTCGCTCCTCCCACGATAACAATGATCGTCAGAAAGACCATCGAGAGCCGTGACATCATTCGATTCGTCTTGATCTGCGTGTCCACAACCTGGGTGATCGTGACGACTCTCGCCTCTGGAAGAAGTCTGTTGATCTTCTGAACCAAACCTCCGGATATCTCGTTGCAGCAGCCCACGATCTCAATGGCATTGACTACTGGGCCCTTCTCGGAAAGCTCCTGGACCGTATGGAGATGGGCAAAGATACGGGAATCGTCCACGGTTCCCGTTTGGGGCAGCACCGCTGTTACAGAGAAAGTCTTGCCCAGAATCGCCAGCTCGTCGGCTTCCTTGATCCCCAACAGGGCCGCCACGTCGGCGCCCACCAAGGCCTCATCGTTCCCCAGAGTGTCGATAACTCTCTTTCGTACCAATGTCTCCTTAACCGGAGGATCCGTGTCGGATGAAAGGCCGGCAATCTCGCCGCAGCCTTCGGGCCTCGAGAATATGCCGGCGCCCGCCCACATGGCCTTGGCGCTGAACTCGTTCTTGGGCAGTATCCCCGTCAGCGTAAAAGCGGCGCCATCAAGCTCCACAGGTATGGACAGTTTCGGGGACAGATTATCCAATCCCTGGAGGTCGGAGGTCGCGAGTCGCGTGACGTACTCCTCGGGAAACTCGTCGTCCTGCATGTCCGCGCTGTAATAGTCCTGTATCGACGCGGACTTAGGCAGGACGAGGATGTTCGTGCCCAAGGCGTCAAGCTCTCTGGCCACGGCTTTCTCCGAGTAGAAGGTGATGTTCTTGATCGAGACGACCACGGCGATACCGAGCAGCACCGCGATCAAGCTTGTGGCAAGTTGAGATTTCCGCTGAAACATCTCCTGCCAGACGATTCTTCTGAGCTTCACTTCATCTCCTTTGGGCTACTTGGGGCAACACCCAGGGCTACTGCCCGGACCGCATCCGCCGGATGTGGCCCTCATGAGAACAGCTACCATGTCGTCCTTGTCTGCCGCCCCCTTGAACCTACCGACGATCCTTCCCGGAGGCGCGAGCAGCAGGGTTATCGCCTGGTCGGTGTTAGGATCTATCCCGAACTTCTTGCAGGTTGTGGCCTCATCAGGGTTACTCGGATCCAACGTCACGAGGTCTGTCATCTTGGCGAACCGGGGATCCGCCATGAATGCGCGGACACCCTCCATTGCCTCAGCATTCAACTGAGTTGAAGCGTTCTGAACGCAGACGGCCACCAGCCTGGTGTCCTGCACGCCTTTCAGGCATGTCTCCATGCAGGGGCTCACGAAGCAGCTCATTATCTGTTCCTCGGTGAAAGCTCTGGGAAGCCCCCGGGTCAAAGCGCCGTTTGGGGCGACGGCCAATACCAGCGGCATAGGCGACCGGTCGACTCCGTATTTCTTGACTATGTCCTTCTCGGAAGGGTCCGCGGCGTTGAGAACGACGTGCTCTGCGCGATCGGCGACTTTCTCCATCGCCGTCTCGAACACCTGCCTCATCTCCTGTGTGCCCTCATCCTCGTTTTTATAGAAGAAAGCGAAGGCGTACTTATCCTCCTCGGCGGCGTTTCTCAGCGCGGCCATGCCGGCACCGGAGCCTTCGACCCGCTCGCCGGCAACGGAGGCGATTTCTTCAGGGGAGCCGCCCGCAGATTGCGGCAGGTCAGCGGTGGCGGATGATCCCGGTTCCGTCCCCTTGATGTTCACCGCGGCCGCGTACACAACGAACGCGGCGATAGCGCAAAGCGATACTGCCAATAACACTTTCTTCACCATGGCTGCCTCCTTGATGCCGGCGCAGGTGCCGGCAATCGTACAACTTTGTTCGGTGTGCGCGCCGAGTGCCGCCACGCGCACAATGCCGTCACACGCATGGCCTGTTCAACGTGCGCCCGCGGTGGCGCCAGCGGCCCCGGTGGCCGAGACGAGCCGGCACTTCAGCGGCCGAAATCATCCCGCGCGTTTGAGTGCGCGATTGCCTTGGCGCCTTCGGACCCCGGCCTTTGCGGATGATCGTGCGGGAGAGGAATGACACGTGATGCTCTGCTGTCGACACAGCTTCTCCGGATCAAGCTTTAAGACTTCCTGAAGGTGTTTCACATCCGCGAGTATGTGCGGATCCTTCGCCAGAGAGCCGCGCACCCAGTTCAGAGTGCCGCGCACAAGTTCGGGGACGTCGCGATCCGGGTGTTTGTAGTAGACCCAACGCCCGACCTTTCTACCGTCGACAAGACCTGCCTGCCTCAGGATGGACATATGCTTGGATACGGTAGAAGGAGACAGGCCCACAAGCTCCGTAATCTGGCACACGCAGAGCTCACCGCTCAATAGGGCCATGAGCATCCTGATTCGGTTCTGATCCGAGAGTGCCTTTGCTATCGTCATGAAATCGCGCATCGGTTAGTCTCCATATATGTACACATATCGAATTATACCAGACGCCCTCGATCCCGGTCAAGAGGAAAAGTATCCGGCAGCGATATTCGCGGGGAAAGCCCCGGCGAGCGGACTTCTCGCTCATCTGACTGATTGCGGGGCCACAGACGGGTTCGGCGCCGACGATCAGGCCAGTGTTGCGTCCACAGGTGCAAGATGGCGCGCGAGGAGCCCGGCGCAGGGGGGCCCCTCACATCCGAACCCAGCGCGAGCTAGAAAACCACGCCGATCCGAAATTTAGCTCTCCGCCTAAGCGGACCTTCAACTCCCCGGAAGGCGATCGCAGCTCGATGCGGGGGTGGGTGGAGTCCGGTCCTCCCGGATGCGCGGAGACACCGGCACACGCGGATGGGGATGTAACGGCGAGAAGACTCAGGGTGGTGGTGAGTGCGATCGGTCTCACTTTGGTCACGTGACTTATCTGCCCGGGAGCTGCCTCCCCATCATGTAGAAGTACGTTGTGCCCCAGTTGGCGAGCAGGACGACCACCGCGAAGATCGCGTTTCCGACACTCATCAGGGCGAGGCCGCTCATGATATTCCCCACCACACATCCTCCGGCTATGGCCGCGCCGGTGCCGACCATCAAACCGCCGAAGAAGGCGATTACGGTCTGCTCTGGGGGCTTAGGAGACAGCCTGGCCCTCCCGGTGAATCTCGCGCTCACAAAGGAGCCGAGAACCAACGCGCACACTTCCAGCATCAGCCACCATGAGACTTTCTTTGAGCCCTCGCCCGCCACCTTTGCCGCTCCTGCTTGCGCGCCGGTAGGCGTCCGGCTTGGCTGCTCCTGTTCAGCGGCCGCGGCGACCGGCGGGCTGGGCTTGGGAGCGTAGATGTGGGTCAGCGAGGTTTCGGTAATCAACAGTTTGACGTGCATCGGTCCGTGCGTGACTCCGAAAGGATAATTTCTTCCGCTGGCCGCCGAGGACAGGTAGGCAAAAGAAGCAAGGATGCCGATCAGTATTCCCGCCTGCCAGGGCTTCCACGGCCTTGTGAGTGCCCTCGTCAAGAAAGGTATACTGCGGGGTTGGGCATCCGGCGTCGCTTTGCTCTTCCTGGAAGTCCGCCTCAAGTAAAGAGCCGCCCCAACGGTGATTGCGGCGATAACAACCGCCAGCGACCAGTAGGGCAGCCCCGTGAGTGAGAAGAGGGTGACCGGACTTCCGTCGCCGTTCTTGATAACCAAGCTCTTGAGGGCCTTATGGGTGCCGTTGAGCGGCCCGTATTCCACCGCCGCAACACCGAGCGGGATTCCCACGAGAGCGGCCATGGAGTTGAGATTACCCTGGCCGGTCTTGAAGAGACTGCCGCTTACGCATCCGCCGGCCAGGACCATGCCGATCCCGAACACTAAGCCCCCGAGGATGTAACTCGCCCAGAGCAGCGGCTTGGGATTGAGCTTCACCAGACCAAGTCCGGACAAGATCGCAAAGCCCAGCATGCTCACCACCGCCACAACCCATATGCCCTGGAGCTTTCTCCAGTCCCTCATCATGAAAGCTTCGCTGAAGGCCGATGAGCCGCACAGCTCGGCCTTCTCGAGGAAAAACCCGAACAGGAAGCCCACCGGCAAGGCGGTCAACACCCAGTAACCGGTGATCCATGCCAGGACTGTGACCGCTATCAGCAGTATCATTGACAGCAGGGCGATCGATTTCCAGTTTTTGCCGTCTTTCATTAACGTCCATCCCTTCCCCGGCGCTTAGTTTCCTTCTATATTTTGCGACTCACCTTCTGCCCGCAGGCTGTATTCCGCACCTAGGAGCAGCAGCGGCCACTTGGCCTTCCCGTTTCCGGGGCGAGCTTCAGGGCGGCGGGGTTCTTCACTTCTTGCATGCTGTCCCGGCCGGGGGGCGTCTTCCCTTTCTCCATGCCGAACGACTCAAGATGAATGTGAGCGAACCCCTCAAATCCGGCCTTGTCCAGGATCTTCCTTGAGCACTCGCTTGAGCAACCGTCGATTGCAATGATCCGCCTCGCGAGTTGCGTCTTTTCCATAATGTCGGCCATTCCGGCGCCGATTGCAGCTATACAGCACATTGAAGCTGCCTTTTCCTCGGTGAGCAAACGGGCCACCCCGTCCGCAATAAGCCCGACATCGCATGCTCCCGAGCAGGCGAAGACAAGATCATATTCTTTCCTTCTGATAGTCCTATCATCTGTGTCCCCCATTGGGTGTTCCTCCCGGCCGGCCCGCTCGGCCCCGGGCCCATGAAACTGGATCCCGGTCCCGCAGGGCCGGACCTCACGGCGCCGTATAAATCAAGTACGCGCCTCCGAGAATCACCAGGACTCCGCAAGCGCGGCGCATAATAACCGAGCCGCGGGATGCCTCGGTCCAATTCAGGTAACGCTGCACCATTTCCGCCGAGGTGCCGGCGGCGACGATCACCGAACAGTGACCTACTCCGTAGAGCAGAAGCAGAGATGCGCCGAAGAGCCAGCTCTGGGCCGCGACCTTGAAAGTCACGCCCAGCATGGGGGCCATGTACGCGAATGTGCAGGGCCCTACGCCCACGCCGAAGACCAGGCCCAGAACGAATGCGGCCCAGACGCCCCGCTTCGCGGATGCCCTCGGACCGCCGCCGGACCAGGGCATGGGTATGACTCCGAGGAAGTGAAGGCCCAGCAGGAAGAAGATGAGCGCCAGGAGGTAGTTAATGTAAGGGCCCACATCGCCGAGCATCCGGCCCATCATCGCAGTGATCACGCCGATGGTCCCGATCGTCACGAGAATCCCCAGCGCAAACACCGTGGATATCCTGAGAGCCCGTCCGCCGGACCTGTCCCCGTGCTCGCCCATGAAAGCCACGATGAGCGGGATACTGGACAGATGACACGGACTCAGCAAAATGCTTAAGATTCCCCATACGAATGCGGCCGCCAAGGCCACGGGAGCGGAGCTTTGAACGGCGTCCGTCAGACTGTTAAAGAGATTCTCCATCGGTCATTCCACTCCGCCTTATGAGTCTTCGAGCTTCACGTCGATTCCAAGCTCTTCCCACTTGGCCAGAATATCCTCCTTGGACATGAAGCCCTCATGTCGAAACCGCTCATTGCCGGAGGCGTCAAAGAATATCTGCGTCGGTATCACTCTTATTCCGTACTTGGCAGCCGCGTCCCGATTCTCCCCGACGTCGATCACATCGACCGCGAACCGTTCGGCGTACTCATGTTTTAGCTCCTCTAGAATGGGAGCCATCATCTTGCATGGGATGCACTTGCCGCGCCCGAGGTCAACAAGCCGGGGAAGGGTCGCAGGCCTCGTGACGGCGCCCGCCGCGTTGCCGGCTGTCTTGCCGGGTTCGGAGCCTCCGCTGTCCCGGCGGGCTTCCTTCATTACAAATGCTACGGCGACGGCTGCCAGGACAAGCCCGACTACCGCTATCCTTCTACCTTTGCTCATTGTCCGTTCCCGTCCTCTCTTGCGATCCCTGTGTGCTATCTCCCGGGGCCCGCGCGTCACCGGCGTCGGGCATGTGGAATACATCATGTCGGCAGGTCCCGGCCAGGCATTCGCGCAACTGAGCCCGAAGGGTGTCCGCCACGGCACCCGGGTAGTCCATAAGATCCCAGATTTCGTCCATTCTCGCCCACAAGATCTCTTTACCGCCTAACCAATGGGAAAGGACCAGCGCCGGGCCTCCGAACTGATATTTGTCAGCGTCGGCGGCGTGCTCGGGCTTCTCGTAGTCGAGAGCGTGCCAACGAAGCGATCCCTTCAACAAGTAATCAGGGAAATCATGCTTGATGACATCGTCGATATACGACTCCATAAGGAGACAATTCTCGCAGCGCAGAGTTCGGTGAAAGTAGAGGGCGACGACGCTGTCGGGAGGCCCCGAAATCACGGTCGGATCGGCCGATGGCTTGTTAGAACTATCAGCTTGCACGTCATGACTTGGGGGCTCCTGTCCACGCATCATTGTGCTGTCAGGAGCGCTTGTCCTTGCTTCAACCAAATCTGCGGGAGTGAGCTCAATAAGGAGCCCGACGCTGAAGGTAAGAAAGACGGCACTCAGAAGAAGTCCAAAAGCGCGGGCTCGCTCCTTGCGTCTAAGATTTTGGTGTACCCTAAGCATTTGAAGTGGTCTCTCTGCATCCTGGGCTCTTCGCACGAGCCCGCTAGAGTGTGGAATCTACTATCGTTGAGCAAGACAGCCCTTTGATCGGCCCACCGTGACGATGCTCCTACAGGAGCTTGAGAATCTCCTCAACCGACAGCACCTTCCCCGACGCCTTGACCTGCCCGTCAATGGCGAGCGTCGGGGTTATCATTACCCCGAACTTCATAATCTCCTTCAGGTCGGAGATCTTCTTGATTTCGTACCCTGTGCCCGATCGCTCTACGGCCTTTCTGGCGTTTTCTTCCAACTGGTTACACTTCGGGCAACCGGTGCCCAAGATCTGAATGGTCTTCATTGGTGGTTCTTCCTTTCCAAGGCTATAGCCTCAGCGGTTTTGTCCGGTCCTCTCCTAGGTAAACAACCCAAACAAGTAGCCGACCAGCGTTGACATCACAACCGTCAGCGCCGAGAAGGCCAAGGTCTTCCGGCCGCCCAGGACCTTGTAGATAACCAACAGGCTGGGAAGCGACAGGGCCGGTCCCGCCAGCAGGAGCGCGAGCGCCGGACCCTTGCCCATGCCAAGGCGCATCAACATCTCGACGATGGGGATCTCAGTAAGCGTAGCGAAGTACCAGATCATGCCGACGAAGGAGGCGAAGAAATTGGACAGCAGACGGTTGCCGCCGACAACCGTCGCCACGGCCTCTTCGGGGATCAATCCTCCTATGAAACCAGTCACGAAGACGCCGCCGAAAAGCAGCGGGATGATCATCATGCCGAACTCCCAGGTGGCCCGCATCCACTCCTTGACCTCGTCTCGAGAGAACCACCGCCAGACCATGAGCAGCACGAGCACTCCCATGGCTCCCGCCAAGTACCATTTCACACCGTACACGGCTTGAGTAAAGCTCGGCACGGGTTCAACGGAAGCGATCTGCTCCTTGGGAAGCCTTCTTGTCTCGGTGGCTAGGCTGCCGTCGGGTCCATACTCCTGAAAGTCGATTTGGTCCTGAGTGTCGTACTTGACCTTGGCGCTGATAGCGGTGCCGTCGTTCATTGTAATCGTAACGTCGTTCGTGTTGAACCAGTCGGCGAAGACGAGAAAAAGGATCATGCACAGGAAGTAGAACGCGGTCTTCCACAAGGGGCGGGAGCCGCCGGCCGCCTCCGGAAACTGCTGGGCAACCTGCACGCGTTGCCGCTCGCCGCGACGGAAGAAGAAGGCCATGAGCAGGCCGATGATCACGGCGAATACTACCGCCCCGACCGCCCTTCCGGCGCCCAGGTCCAAGCCCAACACACGGGCGGAGAGGAAGATGGCCATGACGTTGATCGCCGGCCCAGAGTATAGGAAACCGCTTGCCGGGCCCAGTCCGGCTCCCATGACGTAAATGCCCGCAAACATCGGGAGCACGCTGCAGGAACAGACGGCGAGGACGATGCCCGACACAGACGCCACACCATAAGCCATGGTACGGTTGGAGTCAGGCCCCAGATAGCGCATCACGGATTCCTTGGACAGAAAGGTTGAAATGGCGCCGGCAATGAACATGGCCGGGACCACGCAGGCGAGGGTGTGGTGGATGGCGTACCACTGCAGTAGCCGGAAAGCCTCTAGAATGGCGTTCTGGACCTTCACGTTCCCCAATGGGAGGAAGTACGCCAGGAGGAAGATCCCCACGAGCCAAGTAAATTTCTTCCAGTCCTTCACAGTTGTGATTTCCTCCGATTATCGCTTTGAGACGTTGAGCTTCGGTTCAGCCTTCTCTTCGCGCTCAGCGCTTGGCCTCTTGGCTAAATCGCCATACACCCGGCCAAAAAAAGAGAACCTCTACCTGGCAAGCTTCGCCCACTCCTTAGCTCTTGAATCCAACACCGACTCCACGCAGGAGAAGAAGTTTAGGACGCAAGGCATTTTCAACTTGTAGAAGACTTGGGAGCCGCGCTTTTCATCTTCAACAATGCCCACGTTCTTCAGCAGGGACAGGTGCTTGGATACGGTAGATACATCGGCGCCGATCATCTGGGTCAGCTCGCACACGCATCTCTCCTGTCGTGATAGCTCATCGACGATGAAGAGCCGCGTAGGATGAGCCATCGCCTTGATGATCTCGGCTCGAGCTTCAAGACGCGCCTGTGTCTTCTTGTTCATGGTCGCAGACCTCCTGTCATGGGACCCTTGGGTATTATGCCAAATGGCCAAGGGCGGGTCAAGGAGTTTCTCGATGGCTCAGAACGGGTCCATGGATGGCCGGTTCCTTTTGGGGCCTGGCGGTCGGGTTCCGGCGACCGCGGTTCTTCGAGCGTGGGAGAGACATGAAACAAGTTACCACTAAGGTTACCATCAGGGGCTCGCAGAAAGCAGCGAAGCCTTCCAGCAGGCAGCCGAAAAGGCGCACCAGGAGGGCGAAGTCCGGGCCTGATCCGGCGCCCGATTCGCGCGTCAGACTGCCCGGAAAGCTCGAACACTGGCCCATCGATCGGCTCCGGCCCTACGAGCGAAACCCCCGGACCCACAGCGCGGAGCAGGTAACCAAGATCGCGGCGAGCCTTCTGGAGTTCGGCTGGACAAACCCGATCCTCGTGGACGGCGAGGCGGGGATCATAGCGGGCCATGGACGCCTGCTTGCCGCGCGGGAGCTTGGGATGACGACCGTCCCGGTGATCGAGCTCACACATCTAACCGAGGCACAGAAGCGGGCTTACGTCATAGCCGACAACCGCTTGGCGCTCGATGCGGGTTGGGACGAGGACCTCCTGGCCGAAGAACTGAAGGCACTGGAAGGCCTCGACTTCAACCTTGCACTGACCGGGTTCGACCTGGACGAGCTGAATACGCTCCTCGATGACGAGACCACCGAGGAAGTAGCAGCACCGGAACCGCCCGAGGATCCCGTATCGCGCCCGGGCGAGCTTTGGATCCTCGGAAATCACCGGCTGCTCTGCGGGGATTCTTCTGACCATGCGGCGGTAGATCGACTAATCGACGGTGCCAAGATCCATCTGGTGAACACTGACCCGCCCTACAACGTGAAGGTCGAGCCGCGGTCGAACAACGCGATCGCCGCAGGGCTTTCCTCCTTCTCCGGCTTGAAGCATCACCAGCGCTTTGATCTCGAGCGCCACAAGGCGAAGGCGACCGGCAAGGGCAAGATGCGCCCCAAGGACCGACCACTGGCCAACGACTTCGTCACCGACGAGGCCTTCGACGAGATGCTCCTGGCCTGGTTCGGAAACATGGCTCGGGTACTCCTCCCCGGCCGTGCCTTCTACATCTGGGGCGGCTATGCGAACTGCGGAAACAACCCGCCGGTGCTCAAAGCGACAGGTCTCTACTTCAGCCAGGCGATCATCTGGGTGAAAGAGCATCCCGTACTCACCCGCAAGGATTTTATGGGTAATCACGAATGGTGCCAACCACCGGGCACGCAGGTCCTCACACCGGAAGGATCAACCGCGATTGAGAAGCTGCGTGACGGCGATCGGGTGGTCACGTTCAGCCGTCACAATAATCTGATCCTCGGACGGCGAAACGGCTTCCCAGTGCAAGTTGGCAAGCGCCGGTACGAAGGTGAGATGTTCAGCATCGCATTGGGTGGCCGGTCTACCCACGCTACTGATGATCACCTATGGACCGCACGCATGGCGCCAGAGGCCAAGAGCCGGTGGTGCGTGTACCCGATGAGACGCGGCTCCTGGTGGCGGGTGGGCAAGTCCAAGATCTACACGACCTGGGGATTCGGCCCCAGGCAGCGGCTCTTCAAAGAGGAGGCCGACGAGGCGTGGATCCTCAGCGTGCACGAGTCCAACGTGGAGGCGACCGTCGCCGAGCAGTTGATCACCGTGCGCTACGGTATTCCAACAACCTTCTGGACGCCCTGCGCAGCGACGAAACGAACAATCTCGCAGATCGAGCACATATACAATGCCATCGACTCCAACGCCTTGCATGCAAGTGCCTTCCGTGCGCTCTTGGACCACCACCGACGCATCGAGTACCCACTTTTGCGCCGTGAGGAGCCGCGCGAGAAGGTCGGCGCACGGGTTCCGTTCCTCGTGCGGACCTGCAATCTCCTGCCCGGGGTGATGGCCCTCCCCGTGCCGACACTCGGCCTGGGCTTCGACTGGCTGCCCATCGACGAGGTCAGCACCGAAAGGTACGACGGCGACGTCTATTCGCTAGATGTCGAGAAGCATCACCACTACATCGCAGACGGCATAGTCACTCACAACTGCTTCTATGGTTGGCGCAAGGAGCGGGCCACAAGTTCTACGGCCCGTCCAACGCCGTAGACGTCTGGGCGGTCAAGAAGGTCAATCCGCAGAGCATGGTTCATCTCACCGAGAAGCCGGTCGAGCTCGCCGTGCGCGCGATCCAGTACTCCTCAAAGCCGAAGGAGAACGTGCTCGACCTCTTCGGCGGAAGCGGCAGCACGCTTATCGGAGCCGAGCAGACCGGACGTCGGTGTTTCGTGATGGAACTCGACCCCGCATACTGCGACGTCATCATCGAACGCTGGCAAACGGCGACCGGCGAGAAGGCGGTGCTGGAGGAAGACGGGACCACCTTTGAGGAGGTTGCCGCGGCCCGCGGGACCGCTCGGGATGAGTAGGTTTGGCCAGAGGGCGAAAGAAGGAACTCGTCTCACTGCGAGAGTATGCCCGACGCCGAGGGATCTCGCACGTCGCCGTTCATAAAGCCATCAAGGCCGGGCGGATCTCGACCGTCGACGGAAAGATCGATCCCGTACAGGCCGACCGCGAGTGGATCGAGAACACCGATCAAAGCAAACCGCGAAATAGAATCACAGGGAGACCGAAGCACGCTCGACGAGCGGGAGAGCCCTCGGAGCCCATGGACCTCGGGGGTGCCGATGGCGGAGACGGCACTGCGACCGGCTACGCCAAGGCACGTGCGGCCCGCGAGCTCTATCAGGCCCAGCTTGCCAAGCTCGAGCTCGACCGTCAGCGAGGCATCCTCATCCGCGCCGATGAAGTCCGCGTCGGCGCCTTCAACATGGCCCGCAAAGCACGCGATCAGTTGATCGCACTTCCCGAACGCGTCGCCGCCGTCCTCGCCGCGACCGAAGACGCAGCAGAAGTCCAGCGCATCCTTGAAGAAGAAATCGAACGAATCTGCCAGGAGATTGCGGATGCAGAACGGCCGTGACCTGTACGAGAGCGCATACCGCGCAGGCTGGCGCCCGGAGCCGAGACTCACGGTGAGCGCATGGGCCGACGAGCACCGTGTGCTTGGAAACCGCGCAGGGCACGCCGCCATCCATTGGCGGACCTCAACGACGCCCTACCTCCAAGAGATCATGGATGCGGTCAGTCCCCGTTCGCCGGCGCGCCGCGTCGTCCTCATGAAGGGCTCCCAGCTTGGAGGCACCGAGGCCGGCAACAACTGGCTCGGGTTCGTCATGCACCATACCCCGGGCCCGATCCTCGTGGTGCGTCCCACCGTGGAGGAGGCGCGGCGGTTCAGCCGGCAGCGCCTCGACCCCATGATCGCGACCACACCCGCGCTACATGATCTCGTGAAGGAAGCGCGATCGCGCGACGGCGGAAACAGCCTTCTCATCAAGGAATTCCCCGGCGGCGTGCTCTTCCTGACCGGCTCCAACTCGGCCACCGGTGTTAAGTCAATGCCGATCCGCTGGCTTTTCTGTGACGAGATCGACGAGTACCCCGGCGACGTTGATGGCCAGGGGGATCCAATCGCACTGGCCGAGAAGCGCACAACGGGCCCGACGTATTCGCGCCGAAAGGTCTTCCTCGTATCGACACCGACAATCAAGGGCCTCTCCAGGATCGAGCGTGAGTTCCTCGCTTCTGACCAGCGCCGCTACTTCGTCCCCTGTCCACACTGCGGCAACTTCGATTGGATCCGGTGGGAGAACATCCGGTGGGTCAACGACGACCTTATGTTGAGCTCAACATAAGGTCGTTTATGTAGAGCCCCGGATTATGTTGAGTTGAAAGCCCCGAGGCCCTGATCCTCCTTTCGTCGGGCGGCTCTTCAGAAGCGGCCGCTTACCATAATCAGAGGCCCTTCAGGAAAGTCAGGAGCCGATCTCCCGCTTGATAACGGGTGACCTGGCCGCTGGGCGGCGCGGTCTTGGCAAGGATCTTCTCCTTAAGTTCCATGTCGGCCTCGATGTAGATTTGAGTTGTCTCCACGGACTCATGCCCCAACCACAACGCGATGACCGAGCTGTCCACGCCGGCCTGGAGCAGATTCATGGCGGCGGTATGCCTCAACACGTGCGGCGAGATCTTCTTCGCTTCCAAGGACGGACATCTGCGCCGTGCGGCATTGGCGTGCGTGGATAAGATGTAGAAGGCTCCGTGACGACTGAGTTTTCCACCGCGTGCGTTGGGGAAGAGCGGGGCCGAATCGGCTCCCCTACGCTCGTCGAGCCAGCTCCTGAGGAGTGAGACACACGACTTGGTGAGCGGCGTACACCTCTCCTTTCTCCCCTTCCCGGAGCAACGGACGTGAGCGCCGGTGCCAAGTACGATGTCGGAGCAGCGCAGGCCGACGATCTCCGATACACGCATCCCCGTCTGAACCGCAAGGGTCAGAAGCGCACGATCTCGGCGGCCGCGCCAGGTAGCAGGGTCTGGTGAGTCCAGGATGGCATTGACCTCTGCATGGGTAAGGAAATCAAGCAAGCGGCGATCGTATCGCTTATTGGGAACGGCGAGGACCCGTTGTATCAGGGCACTGTACTCCGGTCTTTTCAAGGCGACATGGCGGAAGAAGGAGTGGATCGCCGCAAGCCGCTGATTGCGGCTTCGCGCGCTGTTGTGACGCTCTTTCTCCAAGTGGCCCAAGAAGCCCCCGATGAGCGGCGAGTCCAGGTCCTCCAGGGCCAGGGCAGATGGCGGCTTCTTCAATCGCTGCTGCGCGTATCTCAGCAACAGGCAAAACGTGTCGCGGTAGGAGTTCAAGGTATGAGGGCTCGCCTGGCGCTGTTTCATCAAATACTCGGTGAAGAAGGACTGCAGTAGGGCGGAGACGTTTCCGGTGGTCTTCATGACGGCTCTCCCATGCTCTTCTCCAGCCTCCGACAGGCCGCACCCAGTAGCTCCGGGGTGGCGGAGAAATACCAATATGTGTGAACCATCCGGGAGTGTCCCAGGTAGGTTGACAAGATGGGGACTTGCTGTTCCACATCCAGTCCCTCTCGATACCATCGGACCAGCGTCTTGACGGCGAAGCTATGGCGTAGGTCGTGCAGGCGAGGCGTGCGTCCTTGGGCGTCGTCTCGCAGTCCGATCCGGCGGCGGAGGCGGGCAAATGTCATCTGCACGGTCACCTTTTTCATCGGGGTGCCTCTGTCGGAGACAAAGAAGTGGGACGCCTTGATCTTCCCGTGGTAGCTATCACGCCGGCGGGCATAGCGCTCTAAAGCAGATCTTGTGGATGCGTGCAAGGGCACTAAGCGCGACTTGCCGAACTTACCCTCTCTAATGGTGAGAATACCCTGCTCCAGGTCGACATCGTCTCGCTGAAGGGCACAGACCTCCCCAAGGCGGATCCCAGTGGCAGCGAGCAAGCCGATCAGGGTGGAGCAGGTCCACCGCCACAATCCCATTGCGGGGCGCAGCTCCTCGGCGGCTGCCATCAAGCGCCTGATGTCTTCGTCGGAATAGATGTAGGGCGTGCGGCGGGTGCAGCCGGGAGGCAACGACCACCGCGGAGGGATCTGGGTCCGTGGATCGAAGGCGCTCATGTGCTTGGCGAAGCCGCGCACGACGCATAGCCGGTTGTGCCAATGCGTCGACTTGGCCCGCTTCGGCTGTTTCGCCCAGCGCAGGGCCAAGTCCGTCGTGATGTATGAAGCACCCTCTCGCTCCAGCAATGATACGAAATCACGAAGCCACAGGCCGGGTACGTAAACCTCAAAACCCGCCGCCTTGCGCATCTCTAGGAACTCATCGACAGCCTCTCGAAGGGACTTCATGACTCACCTCCCGGCCACGGTTGGGCCACTTCCTGTAACTTGGAAAGATCCACCTTCGCGTAGATGGTGGTTGTGTCCTGTCGGCGGTGTCTCAGTATCTGACCGATCTCGGTGAGAGAAGCTCCTTGCTGGAGCATCTGCGTTGCCAGGGTGTGGCGGAGCACATACGCGCCCGTGCAGGGCGGATGTAGTCCGGCCCTGGCCAGTGTACGGCGCATGATGTGACCAATAGCGATGGGCCTCGAGAAACCCTCGTAAGGAGCTTTAGCTCGAATGAAAACCCGCCGGCTTGAGCAGCGCGGGCGATCCCTCAGTAGATACTCGGCAATGGCGCTGCCGACATCACTGGGAAGAGGCAGTCGGCTCGTGCGCGGCCCCTTGCCGTGCACGACGAGCTCTCCCGCCTCCCAATCGATATCATCCAGGCTCATGGCCACGACCTCGCCGGCCCGCAGGCCCAAGCGGGCAAGCAGCAGTAGAATCGCGAAGTCACGCCTGCCCCTGGCGGTGCCACGATTACAGTGCTTGAGCAGGAGCTCTACCTGTTCCCGCCCGAGAAACTTGGGCAGCGTTGCCAGATGTCGGGTATGCACATGCGGTATGCACGCACCCAGGTCGGTGGCGATCGCTCCGCGCAGCCGAAGGAATCGAAGAAAGGCGCGAAGCGTCGTCGCCACACTCTTGGCATGCTGCCAACCGGTGTGCTGAGTCTGGCTCAAGAAGAAATCGGCAATGTGCTCGGCGCGCAGTTGAGAGAACTCGCCAGCGCCGGAGTCCCGGAGACTCCCCAGGAAGCGTCTTGTAACACGCAGATGGTTGGCGATAGTGGGCGCTGAGAGGCCCCGCTCCTGTTCCAAGTACTCCTGGAAGGCACCCAGTATGGGGTCCTGTTCTGAATCGGTGGGCTGCTGCACGGGAGCCGCAATCAAGCCGGCACCCCGCAAGTAGTCCGTCAACATGCGTAACGTGGCATCGTAGGCATATCCTAACCGGCGCGACTTCCGCCTGCTGTCAAGAAATGCGTCGATCGTCTCCTTGCCCAGATCGCTGACGGTGAGATCTCGCCGGTTCATCCATCGACTGAGCTCGGCTACGATGCGGATCTGTCTTTGCGCGGTGGAGCGCGCAAACCCGTGGTCGCTCAGGCGAGCGGCAAATCCATCGACATGCGTTGCCAAGGGACCTTCGTACAACCGCCTGATGACCCAAGGACGCGTGAAGAACCGTTCCGTAGACATGTCCTACCCCCTTTCCGGCTAAATGGCCCAGGGATAGGACAGCCGAATTATGTTGAGTGGTCAACGTCGTCGTCCTTCGCAGGGGCGGTTTGGGTCAACATAATCGCTTGATCTGACGTGCGTTAGGCGGGCTCCGTGAGGTATCAAGGCAGGGTCTGCAGGGCAACTCAACATAATCCGGGGCTCTACATAAACGACCTTATGTTGAGCTCAACATAATGTCGTCGTAGATCCCAAGACCCACAGCACGCTGGAGGACATCGTCTTCGAAGCGTCGCTCAAGGATCTCGATCTGCAGTTCAAGGGCGGTCTCACGATCGACGAGAATCCGACGCTCTTCACCGATCAGAAGGAAGCTGAGGTGGAAGGCTATGGACGCCTCGTCGCATTGAAGGCGGCTCAAGCGATCGCCAGAAGCGGTGCCTGCTCAAAGATCCCGAACGCGACACGGATCGAGCTGCTCGACGGGGATGGCAACCTCCTCTTCGAGGCCGACCTTCCGGGCGAGGTGAAGTGACCATGGCCGCCCGAACACCGCGATTCGGCTTGAAGGAGCACCAGGTCTATTGGAGTGAGCGCGGCAGCATCGTGTGCGCGTGCTGTCACATCCCCTACCCCGGCTCGGATACCTGGATCTGGGAACGATGGGCAGAGATAACGCCCGATGTCATGGCGGAGATAGACCGCATGGGCGGGCGTGTTGCGTGCGAGGGCTGTGGCAAGGAGCCGCGGCGGATCGTGCGCGTTACACAAACCGAGAGGAGTGTGTCATGACGAAGCGAAAGACCACGAAGAAGAAGACGACGGCGAAGACACAGAAGCCCGTCGCTGCCACCAGAAAGGCGAAGACGCCGAAGGCTGCCGCGACGGCAACGGCGAAGGCACAGGAGAAGCCGGACAAGAAGGCGGCGCGCGATGACTTGTGCATATTCGCGTTCCGTTTGACCGCAGAGGAGCGTGACGCGATCCACAAGGCGGCCGGCCCCGGCAAAGCCTCCAAGTTCGCGCGTGGCCTCCTCGTGGCCGCAGCCCGTAACGACGATGTGGCCCTCAAGGCCATCGTCAAGCATTGGAACCCCGACTCATGATGGGCGCGATCCACGGCAAGACGTAGCCAGCCGCGACAACCCGCAGCCCGAAGGCCTCTCGGAATCCCGAGGGGCCTTCGGCGTTCAGGGTCGGCCTCCCTGTCCTTCTTGCCGCCCTTATTTGCGGATTAGGGAAGGTCACGCTTGACGTCCGCCGACCGCGGTGCTAGTCTTGTTGGAGTTTTGGGGATGGAGTCCCCCGACAACCGCCCGGTGAAGGGCTGATGACTCCTACCGCGCAGGCTTCTGCAGCGGTGGGGGTTGTCACCGAGTGACCGCGACCCGCTGCAGGCGGGTTTTTCTTTGCCTGCGCCGTGGGTAAACCGGACGGTTTCTAGACATGAGGGGGACTCACCATGGAGCACATCTTCGCCATCGCCGCAGTCTGGCTCGGACTCGCCGTTCTCTCCGCCATCCTCGCCTATCACTTCCGCGTCTCGATCGCCCTTGTTGAGATCTGTGTCGGCGTCGTGGTCGCAGCGGGGGCCACTGCAATGGGCAGATTGCAGGACCTGGGGACCAATCAGGAGTGGCTGCGATTTCTGGCGTCATCCGGAGCGGTCTTGCTCACCTTCTTGGCCGGAGCCGAACTCGAGCCGGACGTCTTGCGGTCGAAGCTAAAGGAGGTGACCGTTGTCGGCCTAGTCGGGTTCTTTGCGCCATTCCTCGGCTGCGCGGCGATCGCTCGCTACGTATTGCACTGGGATCTCCAGGCCAGCCTTCTCTGCGGAGTGGCGCTCTCAACCACATCGATGGCGGTAGTCTATGCGGTCATGCTGGATACAGGCTTCAACAAGACCGAGTTCGGCAAGGGGATTCTTGGCGCTTGCTTCATCAACGACCTGGGAACGGTCGTCGCCTTGGGGTTACTGTTTGCACCGTTCACTTACAAGACGGCCGTCTTCATCGGCGTCCTCGTCCTCGTCCTCGCATGTCTGCCGTTCATTAGTCGCTGGTTGACCCGGGGGTACGCCCACCGCACCGCGGCGATTCGGACCAAGTGGATCATCCTCATTCTCTTCGCCCTGGGTGCCCTGGCGCTCTGGTCCGGCAGCGAGGCAGTGCTACCAGCCTACCTAGTCGGCATGGTTCTCGCCGAGTTCTCCAACGGCGACACGTTCTGGATCCGGAGGCTGCGCACCCTCACGATCGGCTTCCTGACCCCGTTCTATTTCCTCAGGGCCGGGACCCTCGTATCGCTTCCTGCTCTCGCGGCCGCCCCGCTCGTGTTGGTGCTTCTCCTGGCCGGGAAGGTCTTGTCCAAGATCTTCGGGCTCTACCCCGTCATCCGCGCGTTCCGCCGGCGCGAGGACGAGCGCTGGTACTACACGCTCATGATGTCCACGGGCCTGACCTTCGGCACAATCTCGTCCCTCTACGGGCTGTCGCACGGGATTGTGACCCAGGGCCAGTACTCCTTCCTGGTGACCGTCGTCATCGCGAGTGCGGTGGTGCCGACGCTGATCGCGGGATGGGCCTTCATACCGCGGCACCTGCTGGCCGCGCCCGAGGGGGGGAAGGAACCTGCCACGCAAACAAATGGCCTCGGCGACGAGGGGTAGGCGTGGTCAACCCGGGTCGACCATTTTTCTTCGCCGCCAAGCCTTCGCTCGACACGCATCAGAACAGTAGACCCGCTCCCGCCGGGCCTTCGGATTCCGCACAAGAGGAAGAGCAGCCCCGCAGACAGGACACGCCTTGAACGCACAAAGGCGGCACCGGTGAGCGTTCGGGGTCTCGATAGGAGCTGTGCCATCGGTCTCATGCTGATCGTGGCTTGGTGAGCGTTCGCGGGTGTCGATTCGCCGCTCACCAATGTTAGAGTATTAGAACCCCGCGTCAGCCCCCCAACCCGAGGTCTGGCTCAGGATTCTACACGTCGCCGCGGACGGCTGTAATGGCTGGCCTGTCAGCGCCTACCGCGAACAAACGGTCGAGATTGCGCTTGGGCACAAGGGGACGTCCGCGAACCGCAACGTCGGCGCCCTGACGCACCGGGTGCCCGCCTACCGTGTCGTGAGCGCGGTCCCGGCCTGCAGAGGTGGGCCCAAGCCGACAAAGAAGCCCAAGACGCCCCGCGTGGTCGAGCTCCTCCGCAAGGCCATCGAGTGGAAGGCCCTCCTCGACTCCGGTGAGGCCCTCAACCAGGCAGGCATCGCCCGGCATGAGAGGATCACCCGCGCCCGGGTAACACAGATTCCAGGACTGCTCCGCCTTGCGCCCGAAATCCAGCAGCACATTCTGTCCATGCCCAGCATCGTCCGGCGGCCAGCGATCACCGAGCGCGCGTTGCGACCCATCACGCATGTCGAGAATTCACAGAAGCAGATCGCTGGTTTTCAGGCCCTGGTCGGGCATAGAGACTGACTTATCTAACAAGCCCGTGATAGACAGATCATTCCCAGACCACCTGGCATGCTAAGTACTCGCTTAGAACCAAGCGAACCAGCGGGCCGCCTGTTTCAACCACCGCATAACGATACCGGCCTGGTTGTACCACTATCCAATCGCCCACTCGCTCGAATTGGTCCGGCTTCTTGCCGGCTGCACGGAGAAAGGAACGATTGCCCAATTCCCCCCAGACGCTCGCGTCGCTTATGTGCGTGTCTTCGAATGCTGTTCTTTCGAGCTCGGTCAACGATGGCAATGGAACGACGACAAGTTCACGAGGCTCTTCGAGCTTGGGATACAACTCATACGCTACGTGGCCGCGAGCCAGCTTCAGCATCACCTTTCGAATTCGATCATCATCTGTCTGCCACAGCAGGTTTCCCATACCATCGTCTCTTCGGGAGGCTGAGATCCTAGTGCCTAAGGATGAATTCTCGGTGAGAATCCTCCGTATCTTGTCTCTGCGAATGGCTGACAGCTCTGTAGTACCTACAAGCACACATTCCAGAAAGCACGCGAGAAACTGCTCATGCAGGGAGAAGCTCGAATTGCAGCGCTCGCAAGCATTCACCACCGGCAATTGGGGCGGAAATGGCTCGTCAAGCAGCACTTTCGATGGAACGTGATCGTGCGTATCCGGCTCAGCACCACAGTAGACGCACACTTTTCTCAAACGTTCATCCAGGAATAAATGTCTTGGGTCCACGAAACTCTCCCGCCGGATCCGCAATCTCTAATCGCAGCCTCGAGATGCTGCCACGGCGGACGCTATGATCTCGATACAACCGTTTAGATCTCGTTCGACCCCGTGCTGCCACAAGCGGATAACACGCCAGCCAAGGGCTCTGAGCTTCTTAAAGTTCTTCCTGTCCCGCTCCCGGTTTCCTTGGATCTTACGCTTCCAGAACTCTGACAGACCGTTCTCCCAGGCGGGGAGACGGTATCCGTGCCAAAAGTCCCCGTCAATGAATACGGCGACGTGTGCCTTCGGAAACACGATATCCGGTTTTCCCGGGAGTCCCTTGACGTGCTTGCGAAACCGTAGACCTCTCTTGTGGAGCTCCGAGCGGACGAGCTTCTCCAGACCCGTGTCCCTTCCTTTTACCCGAGACATACAGTAGCTACGTTGCTGAGGCGTCAGGTTGTCGGTCATCACTCGTCATCCGGATGATCGTGCGCGTGAAGCTCGGTATTCACGCGCGGCGTCCATCCCGCAGAATTCTCCGAAATCGCATTCAGCACACCGGATCTTGTAGGTCCCGTTCCTCGGTGCGGATGTAGGACCGGACGCGAAGCGCCGATCCCGAATACTTTTTGCCGTGTCGGCCACCGTCTGTTTCGCGCGTTTGAGGGCCTCTTCATCAAGAGAGACATGCAACTCCGACTTTGACTGATCATCGGCGTCAAGATACCGCACCAGTCCCTGTTCAGGCTCGTACTCCAGCTCTTTCTTCACCGCCACAGCGTAGAGACCAACCTGAAGCCGCATCTGCTCCTCGTCGAGTTTCTGATGCATATCGGTGTCCGGATCTCCGGATTTGAAGTCAATGAGCGTAACCCTTGGAGGATCGTCCTGGCGCACAATGTCGATGGCACCCGAAATGAGCGCCCCGCCACTCCCGTCCCCGTATTCGATCAGGCTCTCGAATTCCTTTTCGGGTTCAAATATGAGAGTCGCAAGCTCCGCTGCATAGCGCTGGATGTAGTCCCCCACTATACGTACACCCTTTTCGCGCATATTCGCTGCAGGCTCGCCCGTCGTGTATCGGAGATAGAAGAGCCCTTGCTCAATGAGCTTAAGGATCTCGCGCTCCATGGCCGCGCGGTCGCTGGCGAGGGCGGCCCACTTCTTTGGGTCCGAATGCACAGCCCTCATCAAGTTGTGAACACCCCGTCCATAGCCGAAGGCTTGATCAATGGTCGGTGAGAAACCAAGCACCTTTCTAAGATAGAAATCGTGAGGACATTCCAAGTAGTACCGGAGATCGGAAAACGACGTGGCTAGTCGAACATCCCTGTGGTGTTCCTTCGGCGCGTACCTCAACTCGTCAAGAAGTCTCTCCGGGTCGTCCGTTACGAGACCTCCAGACTCGTTGACCAACGGCCGCAGTTCTTTCACGAACTTCGAAGTCTGCCGACCCGAGCGACTTACAAAGAGAAAACGCTCCGCCCGTGTCAGAGCGACATAGAGTAGCCGGCGCTCACCATCATGGTTCGCGTTGTCGGCCAAACCAGCGATGTCGATCTCCTCAACAATACTGCCGGAAAGCGGCAATTGCGGTCTCCTCCGCGCGTAGCCGCTTGGAAAACGGTGCGCATTCACATCGGCTAGGAATACGGCAGCGAACTCAAGTCCCTTTGCCCCATGGATGGTACTGATGCTCACCGCATCGGGCTGAACCATAAGGGGTTGTTCCTCCGTGCGACCTTCTTCCGCACCGAACTGGCAAAGCCCGATTATCTGCCAAGGGTAGTCTCGAACGCTGGTCCAGCCTGGTGTCTCTATGCATGTGATGAGACCGCTCAACGCCCCGAGGTGAAACAGCGCCGCTTGACCGCGCCCCTCGCATGTGTCCCAAGCACCGATTTCGGCTTCAGACAACAGCATATGAAAGATCTGTTGAGGGAACACTCTGCGTAGCTCATTGCTTGAAGATAGGAAGTCCCTCAGTCTCGGCGTGTGGACGACGGAAGTACGAGTTAGACTGCGGTTTTCTGAAATCCGGTGTCGAACGGCTTGTGATACAAAGAGGAGGCGTGTTTCCACATTACGGTCAAAGGCAAGGCCTGTATGTCGAATGGCCTTGGCGGCCTCCTGCAAAACGGTTTCCGGCCTGGGCGCGCAGCCGAGTACCGATTGAATTCTGTTAGGCAGGCTCTTGGGATTAATAGAAGAACCAATGAACTCCTCACAACCAGCTGTAATTGCGAGCGCAGACACGAATAGGAGCACTTCGGGTTGCGAGAAAAGGTCGGGGCCCGCTCGGACAACGCAAGGAATACCAGAAGCTTCTAAGGCTTGCATGTATGTCCGAACGTCGGTCGAGGAGCGAACCATGACGACAACGTCCGATAGGGTCAGACCGCGGTGCGAGCCGTCCTTCTTATCGTGAAGGGCCCCCTCCGCTTCGGTGGGTACCAAGATCCGGATTGCCTCTCCGATCCAGGAAGCCTCGTCCGTCCTATCCTGGAAGCTAACCAGCGCCACGTGAGATCGATGATGGTCGGTTCGAGTCTTGTTTCCATGTGCCATCGGCGGCGTTGCCATCGAGCGCACCCCCCCGATCGTTCCGGCCCAGCGATTCGCGAGATCGATGATTCTGGGTGTGGATCGGAAGTTCTCTTCCAAGTCCACAACGTCGGCGTCGGAGGCCGCGTTAAACGCCTCCCAGAGCTCTGCGATGATCTCCACCTTGGCGCCGCGGAAACCGTATATGGACTGACGATGGTCACCGACGGCGGTCAGTCTACCGGAGTTCCCGACCAATAACTCTATCAGTTCACGCTGAACGGGGTTGATGTCCTGTACCTCATCCACAACAAGATGCAGCTTCAGTTCGGCGAGCTCTGCAAGGCGGTCGGTGTCGACGCGCAGTCTGCGAATGAATTCACTTTGCGATGTGCTGAAGTCGAGAAAACGGCGGCAGCGAATGTACGCATAGTACCGTGCGGCGGAAACCGCGAACGCCTGTGCCTCCGGCGTGTCACCGACGTTCGTAATAAGCCTGGCCTTCTTGCACCACTCCCCTTCCGCGTCTCCCAGTTCGTAGGGGGGTTCGCCCGGCGGCAACTCTACTTCGAAACGACTATGCTCGTGAAGCTGATCATAGGCCTGACTAAAGCTCTCCAGCGTCGCGTACTGGCCCAGGTCCATTGCGTCCTGCAGGGCCTTAAAGCCCAGTAGTCCATGGAAGCCACGTAGGATCAACGCGGCCCTCGCACCCTCGTCAAGGATGTCGTAATTGTGGTAATCGTCGGGCCAGTACTCCCGGGTTCTTGCGAGGCAGAAGCCATGAATCGTTCCCACATACATGCCGCCGAGAGAGACCTCTTCACCAGAGGGGGTGATTTTCTCTAGCCAGAGGCGGATACGGAACTTCATCTCCTCCGCCGCCCGCTCGGTGAAGGTGAAGGCCACGATCTCCTTCTTCGGGACGTTCTCAACGCCGACCCACCAAGCAATTCGGCGCGCCATCACCTCGGTCTTGCCTGATCCGGCACCCGCCACGACGAGCAAGCGCCTCATAGGAGAAGTGACGGCATCCGCCTGTTTCTTGGTAAGTCTATCGAGCAGCAGGGCCTTCATCGTCGTCATACCGTTTCTCCCGGCCGACCCTCGTGAGCACCGCTGAGCAAAGCCGCCCGAACGCTTCGGGCGTGCGCCGCAATGAAGGGCGGGGGCAAGGCGTTCCCCACCATCAAGGCGATGGCGGACTTATGCTGTACCGTGGGGAACTTGTAACGGCGGGGAAAGCCCTGAAGAAGCGCCGCTTCCCTCATGGTGACGGCGCGGTTCTGTACGGGGTGTAAGAAACGCCCCTTGGAAGGGTTGAAGCACCCGCTCGTGATCGTCGGTGCGAGATCATCCCAGGCCATGCGGCCGTAGATGTCGTGGAAGCCGTCGCACTTCCGGTGACATTCCAGTTGCTCGTCGTCGGGCAGGTCGGAGCGACTTCCTCCGTTCTTCGGAATGCGCTTGATGAGTTCGAGCACCTTCTCGCTCCGACGTTCCGGGATGTCGTGAACCAGGTCGCCACTCCCACCGGGTTGGGGCAACGAGCCGATGGTGTCCCGAACCGTCCTTCTCTTCGGCGACGGTGCCGCGAAGGGAATTCGCTTGCCGAGTCCGGCGAGGTAGATCAAACGCCGCCGTCGCTGGGGCACCCCGTAGTCCGCAGCGTTGAGCACTCGATGATCACCACGATATCCGAGCTGCTCCATCCAGCTGCAGAATTCCTCAAAGCGCCGGTCTCTCTCCAAGCCCGGAACGTTCTCCATCATGACGGCTCTCGGCCGCAGGTCCTCGACGAATCTCTGGAACTCGAACATCAGCCCGTTGCGCGGGTCTTCGACGCCCACGGCCCCGTTGAGGGTCCGCAAGGCGGAGAAGCCCTGACACGGCGGGCATCCGGCCAAGAGATCGAGTTCCCCCTTCCGCAGGCCGACCTTTCTCTTGAATGATCCGGTGGTGAGGTCTTGAATGTCCGTCTCGAAGACGTGGACCTCGGGATGATTGGCCGTGTAGGTTTCGATCGACATCGAGTCGTTATCGACGGCTCCAAGGACGCGGAAGCCCGCCTTCTTCAAGCCCTGCGTCAAGCCGCCGCAGCCGCTGAAGAGGTCGACCGCGGTCAACGAAACCTTGCCGTTGGACCCTCTACGCACGGTGAATCACCTCGCCTCGCGCTTCCGAATCGTGGACCTCCTGCTGTCCGGTAAAGACCCCTCCAAGGGGTCGTCGGAGCACGGACGGCGATCCGACGCTCGCACCTCGTTCTCTCTCTTGTCGGCCGGGCAGTGCCCATCATCGGAGCACCTCCACCACTTCCGCTATGATGTGAAACTCGTCGTCCCGGACGTCCTTCAGAATGATCTCAGTAAAGGCCCGGTTCTCGGGCAGGAGCCGGATCTCGGTGTGCCGCCAGCTACCCGAGCCGTCGCTCTCCTTGTCGCTCTCGTAGCGCTTGACTGTGTAGGCACCGCCCGTCTCGGGGTCGTCGATGTCGCGGTGCTGGACTAGGACAACCCGCCCTCGGCGGCTCCCTTCGACCGGGCTCTGGAAGAGACACCAGCCGCCATCGGGAATTCTCGGCTCCATGGAGCGGCCGACCACCTGCGCGACGAACATTCCTGGACCCAACCGCCGCTCCGTGTGCGGTTCAACCCAGCCGTCGGGCTCGACCGCCTGGACGTCGCCGAACGCGCCAGCGGCAGCCTTGAGCTTGAGGAGCGGGACGCAGGTGCGGTACTTGTCCTTCTCCAGCGCCGTGACCCGTCGGAATGGCTCGAGGCTCGGTTTCTCGGAGCGGATCTGCTCGTACACTGTCTTCAACAGGCTCTTGCCGACCACATCCTGGAACTCCTTGTCGTTGATGAACCGCGCCGTGATGTCCTCGTTCTGCTCCATCCGATCGATGAAGAGGCCCTCGAGCGCCTTCAGGAAGACGTAGCCGAAGTTCTCCATGGTGTTGGCCATGGCGGCCTGCCGGATGCCGGCATCCGCGATCGCATCCTCGCGGATGGAGTCGAGGAACAGTTGATCGGCGGGTTTGAAGTCCGTTCCGAAACGCTCGTTGAGGATGTCGATCAGCTTGGAGAGCTCGATCTGCTCCCCGCGTGCGATCCCCGTCCCGACCCGACGCAGCTCGTCAGCGAGGCCCGGTCCATGCCGGGGAATATCCTCGAGCATCACCTTGAGAATCAGGCACGCGACCGGGTTGAGATCGCTCGCAAATGCCTCGCACCCAACTCGCAATGCCTCCAGCGGAATCGACCCTCCCCCGGCGAATGGGTCCACCACTAGCGGTGGCTCCTCGCCGTGCGCCGATTTCACAAGGGCCCGGCTCACCTCCAAATAAGCCGGCTTCGCTGAGTTGTCCCAGTTCGCGAAGGCGGCGATGAACTTGAGCAGCGCCTTCTGCAGGTCTCCGTCTGTTTTGCCCGGATTGCAGCCCCCCACGGTCGGGAGGAGTTCCCTGGCCTGTTGCTTAAACTCTGACGGACACTTCGGATCGCATGGATCCGGCCAGAGAAGCCCCAGCAGCACGGCTCGACTCGATGCCAGCGGCCGCCTCGCCCACCACAGGTGCAGCGTGCTTGGATGCCCGTGCCTGATCGACTTCTCCCGCGCCGCGTGTCGCGAGACCTCGGCTATCGGGAAGTCCACTTCGGCGAGGCGCTTGCAGCCCTTGGGGATCATCTACTACCGCCCTTCCTCGGGGCCCGCTTCTTGGTCTTCGTTCTTGCCTGCAGCGCCGGTTCGGGAGGTCCCAGGAGGGCCAACACCGGGTCGTTGCGGGCACGATTCTCGTCACCCAGGACCAGCACCATACAGTTCCGCTTGCTTCGAGTCACAGCGTTGTAGAGCAGCCGTCTTTGCTGATCCGTGCTCGGAGGGAGTCTGTACGTCCACAAGACGAAAACATTATCAAACTCCCGATTCTTTGCGCCATGAACGGTTGTCACCGTTCTACTGGATGAACTCCACCAATAGGCACGCTGCTCATGAATCACTCTATCCGTATGCCGTGCCACAAGTCTGTGCGAGATGTTCCTAAGCCCTCGCAGGCGTGCAAACCGATGAGCGCGAGTAAGGACGTGCCTGCCAATTCCATCAAGCGGGCGGGAGGGCATCTGCCAAGCGGTATCCGAGTCGCGCGTGGCTGGAGTAAGTCCGAGCCTCACCGCAGCCTGAGCTTGGACTTCCTCTACCCCGCGTTCTTCGAACCACCGGATGGGAGCAAGGTTTTTTTCTTGGAGCTGGCTTGTGCAGGACTCCAGGAGCTTCCCCAGTACGGGGTCGTGACTTGGGCAGATCAGGGCACACGTTCCCGTCCAGCGTTGCGAGTACCAGCCAAGCACCAAGTGGTCTATGATCTTCCATGCTGCGGGACCGTGATTGGGACAGCACACGACAGGGATGGTTCGTCCAGTCGCAGTGTTGTTCTCGCGGAGGCACCGTGCAGCTTCCAGGATCCCCTTGAGCGATGTCCGATGGCAGGTCGTGAGTTCCTCAATGCTTGTCGTGCCGTCCGAGGCTTCAGTCTTCGCCCACTCGACCGCCGGGCAGCCTGCGACTGTTGAGTCGAGAAGCTGGAAGTCGTCTGCCGCCAGCAAGGCGGACGAGTGCTTCGACAAGGCTATGACGAGGTCCAGCAGCGCCCCGTGGCAATCCTGGAACTCGTCTACGAGGATCAGTGGGTAAGTTTGGCCAACCACAGCCCCAACGGTCGGGCTTTCAAGCAGCTTGGCCGCGCTGCCAACTATCCGGCCGAAATCAGCCTCGATGCCCAAAACGCTATCGCTAAAGTTCACGTCTCCTGGGACAGCCACCAGCGGCCTGTGGTGTCCCACAGCAGTTCGCCAGCGGTTTACAACGGACAACGCGAAGCCGTCAATCGTCGCTACCGAGTAGGGAATGTTCTGGCATGCGTCATTGAGCTTGTGCTGCAACCTGCGTCTCGCTCCATGCATTCGGGTAACCACTAACATCCGCTGGTGCTCTGCGGTGATAAGCCGCGGGGCGAACTCACAGGCCTTGGTCATAAGCCATGTGGTCTTTCCCGTCCCTGCCTGGCCGATGACAACCGACACCTGACCCATGTCAGGTTCTCCTCACGTGGGCGGCGGTGAAAACCGTGACCCCATTCTGCCCTGCTTCGGTGGTCCATTCTGAATTCAGCGGCTGCTCGCCAGCGGCTATAGCGGCAATGTCGTGGAAGAACTCGCACGCCCTCTTGCAACATTGCGCAGCGGCAAGCGACTCCCAGACAAGGTTCTCCCGGAGCTCACGGTCCTTCTTGTTGGTCCCATCGGAAAGAGCGTCCTGTAGGCCGCGTAAGGTCCATTTCGAGGGGTCAGGTAGCAGCCTGCTCAGGGCGATACCCGGCGCGGCAAGTGCTGGCTCGAGAATCCAGGCCGCCAGACATTCAGTGCCAGCACCTGTGCCGTAGCGAATGACCTTGGATGGTGCGGGCCTCGCAGAAATCAATTCGCTCAGATACCCATCCCCTGCTTTATCCCCGTCAATGAGCGGAATAGCATCCGGCCTGAACTTGCCCACCTCTTGGTAGCTCTCTACAACAGCCGCATCGCTCGTTGGAAGGATCGTGACTGGCCTCAGAGAGAAAGACGACGCCGAGTCCGGAGACGATTCAGCAAGCCTCTGCCACAGGCTCAACCATTCGTGGTCGTGCGTTCCCTCCGGTACGAGCACTGCCCCGCCCATAAGGGCTTCATAGAAGGTCCTGCGGTGCGCAAGGTAGAGCTTCTTAACACTGTTTACGCTGATGTCGCGTATGGCTTCCTTCCTCAACCGCGTCGCTGTTAGTTCGCCGCCCACATTGCGGACGAAGACGACCTCGCACGGCTGGTAGCCAGCCGCAACATGTGGCGACTGCGTAGTAATTATGGACTGAGCGCTCTTTGCGCGAATTCGATGGACCAGCTTTTGGTGCAGTGATGGGTGCAGGTGAAGCTCAGGTTCTTCCGCCGCGAGGATGAAGTTCCTTCCCGCCGCATTCCTCCGCTCCGCGAAAGCCAAGAGCAACAGGAATGCCTGAAGGGAAACCGTGCCCGCGCCGTGCCGCGAGACGGGCACGAGTTGGTCTCCGGATTCAGACACGTGGGCCACCAGGCTATGTAGCACCGAAACGGAATCCAGGGAGGTCGGGCGATAAACCAACTTGCCGGAGGACCCAACGAGAAGGAAGGACCGGAGTTCGCGTGCTGCCGCCTCAAGCATATCACAAAGGGGCGAGGCCTCCTCGATCTTAACCACGCCCGTGCGGAGCTGCACCTTCAACTCCTCCAGGGCTTTGCCTGGGAGAGCATCGTACTCTCGAAGGACTTTTAGCAACGTGGACGAACCGAACGACAGAAGCCGGTCCCATTCCCGGTTGCTGGATAAGAGGAACAGACCAAGATCCCGAACGATCTGGACAGAGAGAGGCGTGTATCCATCAGTGAATGGATCACATTCTCCCTCATAGAAGTACCGGACAACATCGAATTCGCACGTCTCATCATCATATCGCCCGGTCAGAGCCACCTGAGCCGCCAGCCGCGTTCCGTCGGGCGCGTCGGCCTCGCAGGAGACGGCTTCGGTATCCTCGTGCCACCAAACCGGACGAGCAGCATGCTCCGCAACAAACCAGCCCGGTAGCAGCATGGGGTCATCGGTCGGGAAATCTGTAATGGTCGCGATTATGTGGAACCGCGTTTCAGGCTCGGGTGCCCCCCCATAGAAGTCCCAGTCAGATATGGGACGCACCATGCGTTCCCGGCCAAAGAGAAGGGCAAGGGATTCTACGACAGTGGTCTTGCCCGAGTTGTTCGCGCCCAAAAGGACAGCATGGCTAGGCAAGGTGATCTGTCCATGCCGAATGCCTCTGAAGCCACTTAATTCAATCTGACAGATTCGCATTGCCGTGAGTCCTTCTCAGAGGTACGTATCCCTCCTTCGCCCAGATAGCAGATCGCTTCCGGAATCGCTTCTGGCGATAGTCGCGACGTGTCTCATGGTTAACGCTCCGTCTCTTTCATCGCGGCCAACCCAGCCCCCGTCGTTCTGTACCTCTGCAGGCGACTTCTCGGCTTGTCGGGGATCGTACGTTCCAGAATGCCCAGTTCCATGAGGGGCATAAGATAGTTGGCTTGGAAGTTCTTCCAGTGCTTGAGACCCAGTTCCGCCATGATGGCCTTTGCCGGCTTGGGATCGCGACAGAACCTCGCTACTTGTGCGATGACTTCTGCGGTCACTTGTGCGCTGACTTGTGCGGTGACTTTGCCCCCCTTTCCTGCACCTGCAACTAGCTGTGCTTTGAACGTCACGACCAGGAATCCCTGCCTCTCCTCGAAGACCGGCGCTGCCGCACCGTGGCTCTGGCACATCTCAATGACACGGTTTGTGCCACGACCCCAGACCTCCACCGCGCCAGTGCGGTGGAAGGCCCCCGCGATCAACGGGTTCGTCGGTTTCGAATCATGCCGTCCTGAAAGCTGCTTCACTGTGATGCCGGTGGGCAGGCGTCCGTAGCTCCTGATTTCTATCCGATCGTCAAAGACTACGATAGCGACATAGCCAGAGTAGTGGGAGTAGTCGCGATGCATCACGGCGTTAAGGAGGATTTCTCTCAACGCATCCAACGGAACGGGAAACCGATCTTCTCGAAATATCTTTCCCTCGGGAAAGCGTGCGCCCAGTGGCATGGTTCGTTCGAGGAATGCCATTCCCTCGCGCACCATCGCGAAGGCGTTCATATGTTCCTGTCGATTGTCCACGATGTCGCCTGTGACCTCAGTGCCGCGGAATCGTCCCATCTTGATAAGACATTGAGGGTAGTCAGGCAGGAATCTTTTTCCGTAGAGCATCTGGGCGGCCTGGGTGAGAGTCCCTCCCACACGCAATCCGAGCCGGTCGAGGATTTCACCGATGTCACGGCTCGTATCCGGCGAAATACGGTTCTGTTGGATGGCCAGCTCGCGCGTCCGCAGGATCTCCGTGCGGTCCAGATCCTTGAGGGTTAGTCCTTCGGTAGGAAGGTTCTCCCATCGCCGTTTGGCGTGGCCGCGCTCCACAAGAAGGCGCTCATACTTCGCCTGCGGCATCCTCCGCGTTGTCGTGCCCACGCGCTCGTAGGCGCGGCCTTCATACGTGAATGGACGGACGTCAAGGCTGCCTTCCACCACGGCAAGGACGACTCCGCGCCCCGCTTTGACTTTGACGCGGTGAATGGAGACATGGGCTGGAGGCTCAAAGCGGTCAGCGGCTTGCGCGATCTCGCGGACAGTCCGGTCAGAAACGTCCTGCCCTTCGATTGCGCCCTCTGGCCGGACGCCGAAGAGCACAACGCCGCCCAAACCGTTCAGGAAAGCGCAGAGCGTCTGCATGCCCTCCTTCAGTTCGCCGGTCGACCGTTTGAACTCGAGCGTTACCCCTTCACCTTGCTTGACGAGTGAGGCGAGCTGTCTCGCGTTGGAGGGAATCTTGATACTCGTCATGCGTCGTTGCCCCCATAAGGTCGGGAATCCTCCCGGACTGTCATCGGCTTGGTCATTGCGTCCACTTTCAGCCAGTAATGGGCGATTTTGGTGACCTCGTGCCAGGGGAATCGCGCGGGGTCCTTAACTGGCTCCTGCAAAGTCGGCTTGTTTGCGCAGTTTGTAACTACATAGAGCCAAAAGCAGTCGCGCCGGTCTTCGGCCACGCGCCGTTCATTGGGTGTTAGGAGTATAGTCCCGGTCGCTTCGGCCAAGCCTTTGACCTCGATCAGGCGCAGCTCGCCGGAGCTAAGGTCAAGGCTGGTTACATCGTAGCCCAAGTTCTTCTCGTGCACGTCATAGACTTGGCGGCCCTGTGCCTTCTCGTAGTCCATCACCACCTGCATGGCCACGGCCTCTGTTTCCAGATTGGGTTTCAGATGACACACCTCAGGCGTCTCGCGCTCCGGGTGTGGCAGAATGAGGACACTCGTGATTCTTTCCACCGACTGGAGGGTGAGTGCGCGCTGGCGCTCCAGATCGATTCGCCGCCGGTCCCGGCGGGCAAGCAACTCCGCATGACGCGCCTCGGCCTGAGCCAGGCGACCCTCCGCGCCGACGACCTTCTGCTCCACATCGGCCGCCACTCGCCCGATCTCCTCGTCGGCACGCTGGAGCAGCTCGGTCAAGGATAACTCAACATGCTCACTTATCCGCTCGATCTCCGCCAGACGGTCCTTGCGGGTTTCCTCCAGGAACGGTGCAAGCGCGTGATCGTGGAGCCAACCCGTCACCTCGGGCAGAGTCGCGACAGGAGGCATCGAGGGTGGATCGTCCACGGGCGTGAAGTTCCCGAGCAGCCCCGGCTCCTGAAGGTGCGGCGCACCGTCCTCAGAGATCTCCACGGCGAAGAGGCGCTCATGGATCACCTGCCCAAGTCCGTCCACGATCCGCGCGCGGTAAATGTCGATGCGCGTCGGGCACTCGTGCTGGAGCGAGTAGAAGGTCGCTCCCTTCCCAAGGGCCTCGAGCGCCCTCGCGTGCGTGTGCCGCCGCATAGCCTCGAAGAACGGATGTCCGGGCGTGACCCACTCCAGTTTCTCCGTCTCGGCCGTGTCACGATCGGTGGAGCAGCGGGGATAGCGGTCGGCAAGGGTCGGAAGCTTCCAGTCCGCATCCTTCTCGTACCGGCGGAGCACCGAGGGCGTGCGGGCGGGCTCGAACGTATGCGGCAGGCCCGGAATCATTTTGAGCGAAAGCGGTACAAACTGTGCCGCTTCCCGAATGAAGCGCGCAATCGTCTCCGGCACGACCCGCCGCTCCTGTGCCCGGGCGCGCCGCTCAATCAACATCTCCAGGTTCAGCTTCTTGCTCGCCAAGCCCTCCAGGGCATTCTGGCAGATAGCACGGAACTGCCCCTCGTCCACATTACGGAGCAGGCGCTCCTCGAGGTCCGCATCGCCGAGACGGCCGGCATAGTATTCGCGCAGCACACGTTCGACATGGGCCGCCGGCAGAACCTCACCGACCACATTGAAGACGGCGTCGTCGTCCAGAGCGTCGCGTATCTCCTGGAGCTTCTCCAGCAGACGCTGGAGTACGCGGCCCTCAATAGTGTTGGTCGCAACGAAATTGAAGATCAGGCAATCCTTGCGCTGGCCGTACCGATGTATACGTCCCATCCGCTGCTCGAGCCGATTGGGGTTCCAGGGAATATCATAGTTAAACAAGATGTTGCAGACCTGGAGGTTGATCCCCTCTCCGGCGGCTTCCGTGGCAACCAGGATCTGGATGGCCCCCTCACGGAACTGCTGCTCAGCATGAAGGCGCGTGCCCGGTTCGTCGCGGGAGCCCGGCTTCATGCCGCCATGGATGCAACCGACGCTGAAACCCCAGGACTTGAGACACTGCATCAGGTAATCCAGCGTATCCTTGAACTCGGTGAAGAGGAGCAGGCGCTGGTCCGGATGATCGAAGAACCCCTCCTTCTGGAGCAGATCTCTTAGCTCCGAGAGCTTCGCCTCAGAACCCGCACCTTCCACGGCCTCGGCTTGGGCAGCCAATTGCCGCAGCTCCTGGACCTCGTGGCGCACTTGATCGGCGCTCCCCGCGAGCGTGATGGCCTCAAGCATTTCCTCCAGCCTTTCGCGTTCGCTCTCCTCCATCTCTTCCAGCTCTTCGGGATCTGGGAGCTCCGGCGGCGCCATGCGGGCGAGATCCTGCACCCGCTTAAGACCTTCCTCAAGGCGTCGAGCCCTGTTCTCGAGCGAACGCCGCATGGCGTATGTGCTCGATGAGAGCCGGCGCTGATACAAGGACATCAAGAACCCGACCGCCCTAGCGCGCGGATCCTCGCCTTCGGCCGCGGCCCGGGCGCTCTCGCGCTTCACGAAGCGTGTGACATCACGGTAGAGATCGAACTCCGCACCGTCTATCTGGAAGTCCACTGTGTGCGGGATGCGCTTGGTAAATATCCGCTCGGCGGCCCAAGTGCCGTCCGTCCGCCGCTCGGGGAAGTAGACCATGGCCTCCTTGGTGCGCCGCAGATAGAAGGGCGCGCGGCGGCGGTCCATGGCTTCTCGGATCGACTTCACGTCGGCGTAGGCGTCCGCATCAAGAAGCTGAAGGAAGAGGCTGAAGTTCTGGGGATCGCCCTTGTGAGGGGTCGCCGTGAGCAGCAGTATGTGATCCGAAATATCGCGCAGAAGCTCGCCCAGCTTGTAGCGCATGCTCTTGTGCGACTCGTCGGCGGCCGACATCCGATGCGCCTCGTCGACAATCACCAAATCCCAGTGGACCTGCCGCAGTCCCGGGAGAATGTCGGCACGCTTGGCGAGGTCTAGAGACGTGATGACCCGGCCGCGCTCAAGCCACTGATTCACGCCGAACTGGTCGCGGATGTCTTGCCCTTTCATAACCAGGAATTTGCCGTCGAATTTCTCCTTGAGTTCGCGTTGCCATTGAAAGGCAAGGTTCGCCGGACAGACGATTAGGATTCGCTCGGCCAGGCCGCGGAGGTCCAGCTCACGGATGAGCAGGCCAGCCATGACGGTCTTGCCGGCGCCGGCGTCGTCGGCCAGCAGGAACCGAACGCGTGCAAGCTTGAGCAGGTAGTCGTAAACCGCCTCAAGCTGATGCGGGAGTGGATCGACCCGCGATATCGAAAGCCCGAAGTAGGGATCGAATTCGTAGGCGATGCCGAGGGCGTAGGCCTGGAGTCCAAGGCGGAGCAGGCGGCCGTCACCGTCGAAGGAGTGCTTGGCATCCAGGACAGTCAGCCGGGAAATATCATCAGATGAGAGCGTTACCTTGCGGAATCGTTCGGACTGCGTGCCGACCAGTCCAACCACCCAGCTCGACGGACCGTTGGGCTGCACGGTTTCTACCCGCATCGGCTCGTTGAAGAGTGGCCCTGTGAGGATCTGTCCTTCCCGGAGCGGCTGGCTCGCAGTCATTCTCACACCCCACGTCCAGAAGGTCCCTTGGTTTCCGAGTCGAGCTCTTCTTGCATCTCCAGCAGGCGCCGTAGCAGAAACGGCAACGGCTTACGCTTGCCGTTCTCCCAGTTGTTCACCGTGCCGTATGTGACACCCACTTTGTGGGCGAACTGTTCCTGCGTGAGCGCAAGCCGTTGCCGAAGCGCCTTTATCAGGGCGGCGACGTCTTCATTATTCATATGGTACCTCGAGTCCTCGTTTCGCAGGCGACGCCTCCCTGATCTTCGAGAGGCAACCCTGGAGGGTCAGACTGCGCGATCGGGCAGGCGGGCCCGGCAGCGTCTCGAACCAGTCGATATCACAGGGTCTTGGCAGTTGGGTTATTGTCTCAGAATCCCGTCTCCCGTCATCCCACAGGGACATATGCCGAGTGACATAATACCTTGTATGCCCACCCATGTCGAGGATTAGTTGGGGCGGCTGACGACGCGGCCACGCCTCCCTAGTCCGATCATGTGGTGGAAGCAACATCGGGAGACAAGAAGCTCGAAGCGATGCTGCAAAGAATGGATTCCGCAGACACCATCTGCAGAATTCCGAGGTTTCACAAGGTCGCAGATTCGCTAGACACTGTCGGGCGAATTCCGTTCTGGCTAACCGGGAGGAAGAAAAGATCCGGGCGGGGCAGCGATCGGTGAGACGTAAGTGCCATGCCTTTAGCGACCTGTCTTATCCCCGGCAGTCGGGACCCCCCGCCACCACCAGCACCCTCCCCCGGGCCGCGAGCCTCACCCGCACCACCTCGCTCTCCCGCCCAAGGTTTCTCTTTTGGACTTCGTAGCGGGCCCCCGCT
>Ga0180433_10000256_pt1 | contig 93679 bp, 106 predicted proteins | sample SS_ome_8_FD_132980 | JGI IMG/M metagenome (GOLD analysis project Ga0180433, IMG submission 132980) | Hypersaline lake sediment archaeal communities from the Salton Sea, California, USA - SS_1_D_1 metaG | ecosystem: Environmental > Aquatic > Non-marine Saline and Alkaline > Hypersaline >... | reverse complement strand
TATCGGCGCTCTTACGATCATGAAACCACCTATCCTGTCTTTGATCGGAGTTATGTCGAGACTACTCACACGAAGTCCGATTATACCTCCCGAGACTCTACCCCAGACGCTTGATCCCTGATCATCGCCATAGAAAACCAGGTCCCAGTTTCCACCCTGAGTACGTCTGGGGATCCTGGTATCACCGTTGTCAGGCTGGCCATAAGTGGCATCCTGGTTGTTAAGCCACCTAACAAAAAATGGCCGGCCGGTCAAGTCGAAAAACAACACTCCGAGTCGTACAAGTTCATTGGATGGATATCCTTTTAAGAAGGCATTTACGGCCGGATGCTTGTAATTATAATAATCATTGTAGATATCGTAGACAGTCGTTTCGTAGTCGTCATTGATATCCGGGACCGGTCCTGCAGTAGCTTTCTTGTATTTCCGCAGTACGATTGCCTGGTAGACCGTTCCTGAGTCAAGCGTTGCTGTTCCGGTAATTGCAACTGGCTTGAAAAGTTCACCATCGGCAACAGTCTGGATACCGTTATCATCTGTCCATTGAACTCCACCACCGTATGCTCTGTACCATACGTTATGCATGATCTTATTGCCGGCCTCAGTATAGCCGGATCTTATGCCGTACAAGGCTTTGTTTCCGGGAGTCCACGAACCTCCGCTCGGATAAGCTGTTGTATCAAGCGGTATGCTGTAGATGAACGGTTCTATATTGACGTTCATCTGGTTATTCTTGTCCTCCGGATGGATTGTACTCACATCCAATTCCTCCCTTTCTTCGATATTCGACATCACATTCCATTTCTTAATGTGACGCATATCCTTACAGCGTTCTATAAGGATGGAAGTCTCAATAAGTTCGTCAATCGTTACTGTTCCCAGGTTTTCACTACCGATGAAGTCAACGGTCATGTTAGCACCGGTGATGTCACCATCATAGAATATTACACCGGGTTGAGCTGAATTATAGTCATTGGAATAAAAGGAGCATATCTGGATGGAATCATAGTCAACGTCAAGATCCTGCAAGGTAATGCGGATCCTCTTATTGGTATTTTCATCAGGAGCCTGTCCCTGGTTATCCTGGTAGCCGTCATAAGTATCTACGAGCGGTGTTCCGGTGACATGGACAGGTGTTGTAAGATATGACCAGTCGGTATAGTAACCTTCCTTGAAGAATCTCCATGCGAAGAAGTAAGTACCGGCCAGGCATGAACCACCTGAAACAATCCCTCCGAGCCTGAATGTTCCATAACTGCCCTCAATGATTGGAAAGAAATTTGCAAACTTTTCCTCGAGATCCAGAACTCCGGTTCCGCGCAGGTTAAGAGTTCTCGGCTGATTATTAAAATCATTCCAGTATATTCTTTGAATATCGTCATTCTCATAGAATCCCCAGATAGATCTGATAGGATGATCGTGGCTTAAGTTAAGCTCCGTATTGGATCCCTGCCATCGAACACTGTAATCGGTGATCTCTCCCTGCTCATCAAAGTAAAGCTCGGATATTCTGACAAAATCCTCATTGTCATTAAGGGTAAGTATGAAGAATCTCTCCCGGATCCAGGTCCATGCCATGACCTTGTCATATGCACTCAACCTGAAGGTATAGGTCGTGCCTTTGATATTTGTCCATTGGAAATTGCCGTTTTCAAGATCCATGATGAATCCATTCCGGTTATTACGCATGGTATTTTCAGGCTGATCATACTCGTTATGATCAAGATGCATGCCGTCATGTATTCTATTTACGATAGGATCCATTAATATTGTTCTGTTTCAAATGGTGATTCACGGCCATCCTCTGCCCTAGCATTCCTCACGGCAAGGTTGTAATCTCTTTTCAGATCCTCAATCACGACAAGATGTCCCTGGCGCAGCAACTTATCGCTTTTCAGCATTTTCCATCGGTATTTCTCTGAGTACTTATACTTGATGTACTTTTTGATGGCATCGATGTGCGATTCATTTACCAGCCAGTATCCTTTATCATCGGTTTCAGTGTAATTATAGATTAAAGTGACATCCTGATCCTCATATTCATTGATCATGTGCAGTTGATCGCCAATTTCTTCCCAGAATAACCTGCTCACCCATGTTGTCTCGGCGGGGATCCATAGCTTAGTCAGATCCCTGTCATATACATCTGCGCCCTCGATCGTTTCTTCCCGGATTATTGGATATGTGATATCCCGGTACTGGATGTTGCATTCATCCTCGTAATCTCCCAGGACTACACCTTCAACTCTGTAACAGTCGGTTGGTAGGTCTAGGTAGCAACCGTTCAATGTTATTGTCTTGGCTTTTACCTTGTAACCAAGATATGAACCGATCTCTCTTTCAATATACTTTGCCCATTTCAATGCTTGATTCGGATACCTTGCAAGATTTGCATCAGTTTCTTCTACCGCATCAATCATCGCCTGTCTTATGGTTACTCTTTTCATGATTTTGCCAGTTCAAAAACATTGTCAGATTCTATCGATGCACGTAAGATCTCCCGAAATTCTTCATCAGGATAGAACTTATGTTCATGATGGAATTTGGCAAACGTAAATTTAATTGAGAACATATGCCCATATAATTTGTCACTTTGGAAACAGCGTAGATGGTCGTCTTTGTCATATTCAGCAGGTTTTTCATCAACCAGTTCTATTCGCACCGTCCGGACTATCTTCATCGGATGCCCATGTGCCAGGGCAGGTATGGCATACTGTAGGTATTTCTTTATAATTGTAGTTACCCGCAATGATCCATTCGTATTATGCCCTCTGTAAATTTTCTTAATAATCCTATTGCGTATTTCTCGGTATTTGTTGCGTTGTCCGAACATCCTTTAATATTTTAAGCTGATCTTGTGCATCGTTGATAATATCTGTTATTGCTCCTTCAGCAATGGCCATGTCATTTTTAAGGAACATGAGCAATGCTTCCTGGGCGAGAGTTCTGTCAAGCGGGTATTCATCGGTGAATACCATATCTCTCAAAGCGCCGGTCGATGGATCGTGGATCTGTACATCGAGAGGATTATCAGCTACGATCATAGCCGAACCTTCCATAATGTAAGGATAGCAATAGATGACATTCCCTACCTTGGAGTAATATCCGTACTCTCCTGGGATCTGCTCACCGATCTCGGCTTTCATCATCAGCAAGGCAAAGTCAATCACCTCGAGCTGAAGAATTGCCGAGGATCCAGTCACTCTATAAGTACCCATATCATCCGGAAGGGATATTACTGCCGGGAGGGTGTACTTACCTAATCTGACGCTGTTATACGTGATTGCAGGATCATCGGCGGCATTGGTTTTTTCCCAGCTGAACTTATGGACTCTCTGCAGCCAGGTCGGGTTAATCTCATTTGAAAGATCAAAATCTCTTTTAATGAGTGCCGAACGATAGTTGTTGATCTTGTGAAGCACCCACAGTTCGTCAAGATCCGAGTCATCCTCAGTAGCTCCCTTTATCTCGAAAACGTCATATACAAGATCCTCGATTTTCATTTTCTCAGTATTAACATGAATATGGTAATAATAAATAGTACAGCCAAAATAAAGAATCCTGATCTATAGAAATGAAACAATTTTGGTATCACAATATCTGGCGGTGGCCGCATTATTTCAGAGACAAGCCTTTTTTCATATCTGTTCTTCTCAACAATTGCCGAATCTAAACGCCATCTGTAGACCATATCCGGGATATCTACCTCTTGGTATAGTCTACCATTGTCAATCCAAGATCGGACCTTCACGCCCCTTATAATGCTCTCTATCGGATCGATTTTGATATCCGGACATGGTATCTGAACGGATTTGATGATATATTCTCCCGGAAGTGTATCATAAATGGTTGTATCACGATAGATCGTAGTGTCTTTGTAGCTGACAGAATCCTTAACAGTAATGTAACTATCAAGTATTACCGGGTACTTTTCGATCAGCTTGTGGCCTCTGGCAATTCTTTTTTGGGCAGAACATCCTGACAGCAGTAAAATCAGTATAATCAGTGAATATCTCATTCTTTCTTTATTAATGAATCCTGTTTCATAATCAATGAATCCCACTTAGTCAGACGTTCTTTTATCTGATCGTTCAGGACTTTCTGCTCGATCTGCAACGACCTGCTCGGAACTTCGATCTCAGCCTCAGCCTTAATAGTATCTCTTGGGGGATCATCGCCCAAAGATATATCAACAATAATTGCCGTAATTATTGCTATTAATACATATTTAATCCATCTGCTCATGCAATTTCATATGTTGTTCGATGAAAGTCTGCATTCTAATATCCTCATTGCCACCTTGAATCTGAGTGGCATTTAATGACTCAACATCCTCCTTCAACTCTGTTACATCAGTCTGTATATTCTCGACATCCTTTCTGAGACCTACCCTGTTAGCTACAAAGGTGGAAATCCATCCAATAATTGCTATGAAAGCAACTACCAGAGTTGCATAAGATTTGACCTTCTCTATGAAAGTTTGTTCAGGCATCCCTCAGATTTTCAGGCACGATATTCTTGAACACGCTGTCAGCAGCATAGCCGAGAAAAACAGCTGTTATCTTTGTGATTGGATAAATATCAGCTATCTCATCACGTATACCAACTAATATTCCTGCTATAACAACACTTACGGCAGCTCTGAACAAATGTTTCCTCCATTGGAACAGTTCTTTGATTTCAATGAAAGACTTATCAGGGTTCTTCGTGATCTCATCACGAAATTTCATGCCTATGTGAAGTATCACACCAGCAATCGCTAACCCAAAATACATTAAAAATTCCATAACTATATGTTTTTATGGTGGATCCTTATATAATATTCTATGGCTCCAAGGTTTTACAGTAAATGGTGATGATTCGGCATTTCCATTCTTGTCTTTGAAATTACCGGTAAATGAAACACTCATTGACCCGCCAGTTGGATTATATACAACTATAAAATCATCCTCTGAATCATTCCAGGGTGCTTCACTTATCCATGCCTTACCGGTTGTGGTAAAGAAGTCCATAGTAGCAACCTCGTTTGAACCTCCATTACCGACAGAAGTATATTCTGCAACAGTTCTGTAAGTTGGAGTATTATCATCATCATTGACTGCATCATCGTAACTTGGTCCACCTCCATTTCCATGTGGAACGAACAGGTGATTTGAGTCAGAATCCCAGTTAGTAAACGTTTGATTGCCTCCATCATCATTTATTGTTAATGCAAAACTTCTTAAACCGGGTGATCCTAGATATGTCGATACAAGCTCATTTTGCTTGACTTCGATACTATCTCCAACATGGCCTGAACCAATGTATGTTCCTATCAACATAACATAGTTTTCCGAGTTCGTTGTTTGAAGATTTCTTATTCCTGAGTTTCTTCTCAAAATTATATCGTTAGTATTATCATATGTGTGTACGTAGAATGGTATTTTAAGATTATATGCGAAATTACTATCCAGCAACCAATAATCCGTTCCATTATCCAGATATATTCCATTGTCAGTACCGTCATTAACGATGATATTACCTATGATTTCATTTCTTGTTGACGGTGAATTATCCTTGTCATAGACTGCATAAATACAACCGCAATCACTGGTTAATTGACAGGCAATATGAACATAGTTTTTGTACCATCTTATATTTTTTTGCTGATCATTTTGTTCATCAGTATTCATCGCCCTTCCAGCTACAGAATCAAATGTACAATATTGAAGTGTCACACCATCGATTTGGTTATCGAACTGTGCACCACCATGCTCACTTAAGTCAGTAGTCATACCGACAAAACCGTAAGGATATCCCACATTACTGAATATCATATTCTCAATCAGACCACCATCAGAACCATCGTATATGAATGCATCTTCATACATATTTCTGAATTCTGCTGTATCATTTCCTCCATCCACCTCAAGATTATCACTTTGATAAGCATTGAAAAACATTCTTGCACCACCACCACCGCAGTTAAGGATCTTCACATTGTCAGACGTATTTATGTCAAACACTTCTTCAATGAAACCAAGAAAATCTATTCCCTGAACAACAGTACCATTCATACTATTCATAATAATAGCGTGGTCATCTTGTGATGCAATTACAACTCTACTCGAGGGATTTGATAGTGAGTACATAAATACTGAATCATTGAAATGAGCAAGACCTTTATTACCATACATTACATTTGTGTCATTGTGATGCATGAATCTATATTGTCTCGAGGCTGAATATCCATAAGCAACTGTACCTGTCGTGATTGTTATTGTTGTCTGGTCAGTTACTTCTCTTGATTGAAACGCCCATTCTGAACTCATCTGAGACTGCACCCAGGCTCCATCCCAGTAGCCACTAGACTCACCTATGGTATTATCTTGAAACTGCGTTGTGGAAGCACCACCTGTAATATCGCGCCACGGACCTGTTGCGACAGGCTTACTTATTCCATCAACCACGAATGACATTGCCCTGGTTGCATCATCAAATGGTATTCCCCAAATATCAGCATGCGATTCATTCCATGTGCCTGACATAGTATCGCCACCTATCCATATTGCTTTTGGATCGGCTGGCAATCCCCATTCTTCACCATCAATGAATAGTCCTGCATCTGCAAGAGTTATCTGACCTGAAACTACACTTCCACGTTTTATACGAACAGTATCATTTGGTTGTATGTTCAGTGAAAATACTTTTTGTAGATCCCTGACCGAAGTTGCAGGTGTAGTACCATCATTGCTGTTACTACCATCCTCGGAATCCACCCACCAGTCACCTTCCGGAATCATTTCCTGTTGTCCTACACTATCGACAAATGTTGTATCCCTGTTGTATTCTGTGTTGTAAGTACCATTTGACACGAACATGGATAGATAGGCTAAAGAATTATCATCCGCTGCACTGAATTTATGCTTGGCTTTTACAGATGATGTATCTCCGAGATGTATCAAAGTGCCTTCCGAAGTGGTTGTTGGAAAGGTCGTATATGATCCGCGTAGCATGACAGCTGTTGTTGTCGGGTCAAAACCAAGAATCTGTGTTGCATCTATAGAATCTCTTAATTGACCAGAGATATCAAACTGATATGCAGTATCAGGCGGGGGAGATATTCCGATATTATTTGCTACAATGGTATCAACGAAATCAGCTACTTCATAACCTGCAAGATCTTTAAGTTTCGGATTTGATGTATTTGTAAAATCAATGAGATAATTGGCCCCAATTTCTGCGGTTGAATCAAGTGCTACAAATAAACTGTCATCATTAATGCTGATAGCATTGGTCCCTATTTCAGATATTGAACCGGATGCACCCAGTTCACCACCTTCAAATTCCTTTGCACCATCAACTGCAAGATAAGATCCCATTGCCGGTGATCCATTACCAACATAATATGAGCCCATTTCATCATAAAAGATTTGCGTACTGTTATGTATACACCTAATTGAATCATTACTTGCTGCAGTATATAAAGTATCATCATCACTAAATGATCTGCTTCCACTACCTATAGTTTCCCAACTACCGCTCATCACCCTTCCAACATACCAGCCGGCTGCGTTTGCGTAAAATAGTATTGCTGAGTCAGCATCGGCTCTTACCGCCGGTCCAAAATAGTTAGTAACATCATTCAATATTACCCATGCATATTGATCATCATCAAAAGTACCTGAGTGATATACGTAATTATCTCCATTGCTGGTAATACAATATGCATAGCCACTTGTAGATGCAAAAGTTCCACTACCGCTGCTTTGATTCCAATCAGGATCATTATGTAAGGGATTGTATGATGTTGAAAAGTCATCTCCAACGATTGTTGGCGAACCACCAGTTTCTTCTGTTACATAAAAAGCTGATGCTGGTGGAACTGAAGTCTCATCGAGTAATTCATTGAACAATGCAACTATAATGGAATCATCCAATAAACCTATTTCTGCTGAGAGCAAAATTGGCGGACCTTCACCAATACCTATGGCAGAGGTATCTGCTAAGATAAAGCCTGATGGACCACGAAGAATCCTTCCTTGAGAATCCTTGACAGCATATCTTTGCGAAAATAAGCTACCAAGAATGAATATGGCAGATAATGTTAATATTAATTTCCTACCGTTCATTATGGTCTTGAGTATTGTACATAAACATAAGCCTCACCAGCTCCTGCGTCAGAGTTCTGGTCAAAATATTGAAATACAACGCTTGTCGATGTTGCCATCCGATCTTTTACATTTGTCAAGGTCAATGTGGCAAAGCTACCCGTGCCTGTGGAAACATCGAGATCATCCTCATACCTGTTGCCTGACGTTGATATACCGATATCAATCAGATCCGTTCCCGTACCTGTAAATGCGGTAGCTACATATACATCGATTTCATGGATAACGGATCCTGTCGGTAGTGTCACGGTAGTTGTCTGCGATGTATTGGTATACAAGATCGTATCAATGTCGCAATATACTATCCCTGAAGCTTCACCAGGATCGACAACATCAGTCATCTCATACTCACTGTTCGTTTGGTTCCATGTTATTACATCACCGTCCTGAGCTGCCCCAGGGCTTGTTATTGTTGCATCTACTCCCTGGCCTCCAAGCTGATTCCCTGCGGTATCGCCTGCGGCCTCCCAGTCTGGAATCCAGCGATCGTCCTTACGGCCGAGAAGGGAATAATCAGCACCGTAAATAGCACCTTTCGTATCCTGGTTATCTGTAAACCTGATATAATCCGGATGGATAGCAAGCTCTTTAATTATTGTTCCAGAAGCCCACGATTGGAAATAAGCACCGGTCTGATCAACTTTCACCGTTGATGAATCACCATTATAAGTAGCTCCGTCATAACCAACCATACTAATCCCTCCATCTACATCACCATAGATCCTACCGGAAGCGGATGGCGATCCTCTGTAATTCTTAAATTCCCATCGGTTCGTATAAACACCTTCAATTGCGAATGATTCGGAAAGCGTTCCACCGAGATCTACTTCATTTACCGTCCTAGTCAATCCATTATCAAAGGTAAGTGGATCTTCGAGGCTGAGATCCGTTTCCAGTTCAGTCAGGAAGCTCGAGTATGGTATTGCCCTTTGACCGGTCCCGGTAATGAAGGCCGAAAGCGTGTCATTATCGGCAAGTGTTGTAACTCCGGTCAGTGCAGTGAAATCAAGTGCCAAGTTCCTGGTAGCTGTCAGATCACCGCCTCCGGACAATCCGGACGTGGCAGCGGTTGCTATTGAAACAGATGTGTGATCCACATGCTCGTCTGCGACAAAATCACCGAAAAGATCATGATGATTGCCACCGTCCCAGGCTACATTACCATCGCTGATAGCATTATCAAAATTTGCTTCGGTATCTGATAACCCGTAACCGGAGAAAGTAGTTGGTGTCGTCCCCAGGTCAGCGAAGTTAAATGCTCCCCAATAGATATCCGTTCCATCTGTTCTCAGCAAGTGAGTGGTTGTAGCTGATATCGGCAAAGCTCTCCATTCCGGTGTAGCTGTCTGCCCGGTCATAAGATCACCTCTGAGTACAGTATGAGTTTCGGCATCTCCATGATCAGCGCTCAGGATATCATGAGTACCCAGACCTGCAGGAATATCAAACCAACCTTTTACACCTCCCCCATCTGTGCCATATAGTTTATTATTTCCAGGGCTCGCAGCATCATTCACCAGATTAAGTGTCCTTGTAGATGATATATCACCACCACCCGTCAAACTATACTGTGTAGATATCGATACCGTTGAATGGTCCAGATGCTTATTCCCTGACAGGTTATCATTGAAGTTGCTCAGATTATAACTTGATGGATCCGCAAATATGACTGCGTTAGGCGTGGAATTCACCATAAGGAAGTAATCAGCTGAACCTGCATAAGAAGAAGGTACATCTGTCAGGTCCGTAAAAACAGTTGCTCCTGTTTGATCAGCCACAAGATCGTATCTATTATTCGGATTATCCCAGGCAATAACATAACCGTCCTGTGGTGCGCTTGGACTTTTAGGACCACCTGTGCCTGTATATACGTCAACTCCTGCAATATGATTTGACACCGCCTCCCAATCAGGAAGCCATCTTGGATCTCCTGTCCCGAGGGAACTGTAATCAAGAGCATAAACAAGACCTGTTGAATTTGCATTATCAAATATGGTCATGTCTGTCCACACTCCGATTGCAAGTCCTCTGGTTAGATTTGCCGTAGATGCCTGTAATATAATACTATCTTCTTCCATAAGGAACTCTGAGAAGGTAGTTCCTGAGTATGTGTCACCTGTATAAGATTCAAACCCTAGACCTGCATTTGTATTTAGAAATATCTGTGAGGACATTGTTGATGACTGCGCCCCTCTAAGTTTCCATGTGTTCGCCTGGTCACCCGTTATTGTTGTAGCACTCGACAAGGATCCACCCCAAGCTATTGCATCTACTGTCCTGGTCAGACCATTGCTGAAAGTTAACGGATTTTCATAACTGAGATTATCATTGAAGTTAGAAAGGTCATAACCAGATGGATCTGTGAATACAAGGCCATCCGGAGTCCCGTTCACCATCGTCATGTAACCCGCTGCACCTGCATATGAAGCAGGTACATCTGTCAGATCAAGAAAGGCACTTGCACCACCAGGGGGTGCATCCCACGTACCATCAGCTCTAAGATAGTTTACAGATCCTCCACCACTTGAGGGTACAAGCCCTGTCACGGTAGAAGTAAATACTGGGACGGGGTCTGACTGACCTGATACGTGAGTGGATCCGTGTGCGCCACCACCAACAGTTGACCGGAATACAGCTTTCCCACCTATATATATAACGGTATCAGCACCTGCCCTTCCTATGGAATCAACAAAAAGTGCTGTCGGACTTGTTCGGTTCATTCCTCCGAAACCGGTTGCAGCCCAGAACTGCGCCTTGACAGTTAATGCTGTTACCAGTAGAATTGTTATTACGATAATTTTTTTCATGGCTTTATGCTTGATTACCAACCCTGAATGCTTCTACCCAGGATCCACTTACGTATTGTTCAACAAGAAAATCACCGGTAGATTCTTCTATATTAAACCTGTAGAATATATCTCCCTTGCTTATAACCCAATTTGCACCACCATCGGTAAGAAATGTCCTTACTTCATCGATTTCGATGTAGAACCTTTCATTCTCAACACCAAACCGCATAAACCCACGTTCGGTATCAAACTCTATGTATGACTGGATCAGCGTGGATCCGAAAAATGGTTTTTCCATGATTTATTGTTTTACACCTTCAGTTGTTACTATCGGACCAATTTTATCACCTATATCGTAATCAAGCACAAAATACCCTCCTGTTGCATTTGTGTTGTCAGTAAAAGGATTTGATCCACTACCGCTATCATCCATCAAGACATAACTATTACCAAAGGAGCCGCCTTTTATGTAAGCATATCTTTCTCCATCTGCCGTACTGGTTATTTTGATTTTATGCCATGTTTCGGTATCTGCATAAAAAGAACCGGAGTAGAATTTTGCAGTTAATGATCCATCATCAACATAGTAAAGGCCGAGTATTTCACTATTATTTGCACGAAATAAGATTCCATCACCAGATCCATCAACTCTGGTATTGTAGAAATGAGTCAAAGGAAGTCCATCCTCTGATTTGTTCCAATAGAATTCAACTGTTCCGTAAACTGTCCTTTGTATCGGAAATCCTATTGTTCCAGCAGAAGTGCATTCAAGGTATTTTGTACCTGTCGTTAGATCAGAAAGTACAGCATCATCTGAAGTCAGTTCTTTTATTATATAAGTTCCTGTCCCTTCCTGCCATCCCTGCGGAACATTGTCACCAACGGGATCATACTCGAAAGTCTCTACAAGTACTGGACGTTTGGCAAACTCGTTGTGATAATTAATTGCTTGCTGTTCTGTAAATGGATAATCATAGATTTTTATATCATCTATCACTCCAATCAAGGGAAGTCCACCATATCCGCCTATCCAGCTAAATACAAATGATTCACTTCCTGCAGTTATTTTCGGATTATCTGTTGCAGCTATACCGTTAACCCATGCGTAACTTGTCGTACCATTTCGAGAAATAACAACATCGAAAAATTCGCTGAAATTAATTGTATTTACAGGCAGCGTATAAGTTACTAACGTGCCACCACCATAACGATGTCGCATTGAAGAAACACTTGCCGGATATACATAATCAGAACTTGACCCATCACCGATAATAACATCATCTTCAGTTGTCTTGGCTCTGATACAAATTGTATAGATCGTATCAATATCATCCACCCAATTCGCCCCAAAATTTATTCCCTGAAGCGCAAGTCCGGTTCCATTTACGAAATACATTCCACTTTGATTCCCCGAGATTCCGGATCCGGTAAAGGCGATTGCATTAGTGTGTCCATTGCCTGAAATATCTACCAAATATCCATCAGGACTGGGAATCATATTATATGCAGCTACCAGGCCATCTTCATTTATTAAAGTCGGTTTACTCCAATTACCATACCTGGGATACTTTTCTGCAGCTGGCAATTGTGCGCCTACAAACGATTCGTATAGTCTGCTTCGATCTGTTGAGGTGAGAACATAATCATAGATAGCAACTTTCGCAATAATTCCCTGCAAGGGAGATCCGCCGGATGTGCCGGAGCATATTGACAGGAACTCATTTGCATAGTGAAGGGTATTTGCATTGTTATCAGTAAGCTCAACATTATTAAGGTAAAGACTGAGAACATTACTGGCAGACTGTGCAAAAACTATATGATACCATGTATCACCTTTCAAAGAAAAACCTGATACCGCATCCCCGCCAAGCTCAGAAAATCTTAGATTGTCATTGGAGTGAATCCCCAATACATACCTGTCACCACCTCTGTTGGTAAATCCAATTATGTGCTGAACAACATCTTCTTCATCAATCTTAAACCAAACCTCGCCGCTGAAAGCAGATCCGAGAGTCATTACATCATCTAGCTTGTCAAAAACATCGGTAGTGTTATTATATGATATATAACCTGTTTTCCCACAGTAAAGAGCAATTCCTTTTTCACTTCGGACAAATGTATTGTTTGACTCCGTAGAATGAACTGACTGAGTATGCTTATCTATGTAACTGCCCTTGTCAAACTGAGTCTCAAATATCTGAGAACTCGAGCATAACGAAAGAAACAGTATTGATATTGTCAGTAAATATTTCATTTGTACAAGTGTTTTTCAGATGTATATGATTGAGACACTTCTTCAGCTGATAATATTCCTTCATAGATCTTTACATCGCCGAACAAGCCATCAAAGTCAACGCCGTTTCCACTGTTATTACCGATGTACATATTTGTTAACGATGCATCAGGCTCACCGTCCGTACCGGTTGATGCTTGTAATTCTCCGTTAAGATATAACATCGTAGTTCCATCTCTTTGTCTTGTAATTGTATAATGAATCCATGTATTGTAATTCCAGGCATTTGTTGGTGAATATCTCCAATCTGTCTGATCATTTGTATAGTAGATCCTGAACGAACTGCCCATTCTCACGTCAAATTCACCGTTGGACATAACTCGTCCGGCATCAGATTGCCCATCAGAAAATGGTTTCATCCACCATATCACCGTTTGATCACCAATAAAGTCACCAAGGTCACCACAATCTATGCGTGGATCCGTACCGTCAACAAAGAGCATTGTATTGGCATCACCTTGTTTTGATATAGTTACATTGGAAATAGTTAATGAACTTCCAAGTTTATCTTCAATAACCTTTGATTGTGCTGACAATTCAAAAATCTTCGAAGTTTTGTCAGCATAGATCGGTACAAAAGCCCAGTAAGCTACCTGTATCGAATCCGCACCTGTTCTATCAAGCAGTAGACCCTCTGCGCCTCCACCACCAGAACCGACACCATATGAATGTAACCAGCTCCACTTGCCGGTTATATTTGTAAGATTGTCAGTACTGAAATCACCAGTGATTTTACCCTGGTAACCTCTTACCCTCCATGCAGCATTAAAAACCCTGTAAAGCAGACTGTGTTTATATCTCTGACCTACAATCATTGTCGGCGGGTTAGCCATAGTGATACCACCACCGGCAGTTATATTTATCTGTATGGCCGAAGAATATCCTGGGGGCAATCCCTCAGTAACAAGCTTGGTAGTCGCAGTTGATGTTTCTGTCCATTCAGACAAATCTGACATACCCGGATCCAAGCCAAGCTCATAACCTAATTGTTCCTCATGAGTGCTTGCAGGTTGAAATCTTCTATTGCTGTATAGATTAAAAACTTCCTCTGCTGAGAGGGTGTAATTATATAATTCAAGTAAATCAAATTCAGCCTCAAGATATCCACCGCCACCATTCCAGCGCCCAATCCAGCCAGAGTTATTATCCACGGATATCCCTGTATAGATTATTTCTTTTGTATTATTTGAAACTGTATTGGTTTGAACTCCATCAACATACATTGTTCCTCCACCAGATCCCGAAACAGTTGTGGTCGAATTAAAATATAAATATCCAGTACCTCCATTTGTTCTGAAATCAACAATATAATCACCTGATGTTATATTTAATGATTTAAAAACAGCCCTAATTGAACCACTCCCCTTAAAAATTTTATTTGTCTGAATACCTGATGATGAACCGTTCATTACGGCCACACCATTAACAAACGTTGTTACATATGGTGTACCACCATTCCTTCGGACCGAGAATTCATTATCAAATGTCTCCTGAAAGATAAGTTTGTTATTTTCAGCGGACTGCCCTGAAAGAACAAGGCATAAGAACAAACCTATTGTGAACGCAATAACTCGAGGTATTTTGACCATTTTTCAGCATCATTTAATCCGGACAACGTATCCGGATGTGTACAATATTCAACTTTCTTGTGCAGAATACTATCAAGCCATACCCTTAAGATATCATCATCAGCGAACCAGGATTCAAGTGAGTCCAGTGTTCTCGAGTAGCTTGTTACAGACTGATTATTGTAAAGAGTTGTGTCAGTTGACATATTTACATCGTCAAATAAGGAATATAATTCCTCGCCTTGAGATGTAGGGATCAGATATACATGCTTAATATATGTTATTGATTTACCCTCGGCATAACTGTTCAAAGCTCCGATTTTCTGAGGGTTCGTGAGATCAGCTATGATCTGTCCGACAGTTGCACCAAAATAGGTGAATTGTGACTTACCAATCAATGAAATGGCAAGCATCAGAATGATTAATCCTATTGTCTTTTTCATTTTTCTATGTATTTAAATTATGTCAGTACCATCGTCTAAGCCAAACATCGGCAGCATTTGTAGCATCAGATGTTTCAACGTTTATCATCACCTTTAATGGCTGGAAGGGACCGTATGGTTCAAATACCTCCGTATCAGTTATACTTCCTGCTCCAAGTATCTCAGTTCCATAGTTCAGCCAGTCAGACAAGTGATTATCATCAGCTGCAGCAGAATTGTTAGTCACGTAAACCCGTACTGTGACACCTCCTGAAACATTTATATGCAGGTTGATGTACTGATAGCTTTCCATAGTAAAAACAGCGTAAACCGAGTCAGTGTCAAGGTTCGTGAAGTTTACGATATGATCGATATCAGTATAATGTGCATAATCTGGATTCAGTAAGGTAGACCTACTGGCATTTTGACCGATGTCAAACCCTTTTGTCGGAGCGATCAGGAACAGAAATACAGAGTCATCCGGAGTGAAATTGGTTTGATTTGGCAGAGTTACCGTATCACCCGATATCGCACCAATTTTCGTCATATCCAGATCAGTTATTTCGCCGGTTGATGTATCCCATACCTTCCCGGATCCTGCAGCAAGGTTTTCAGCACCAACCGTAAAGGGTGCGTTCATGATCCAGATGGTATTCGTATAATCGATTGCCTCGACCTCGAAGTTTCCTGAAACGTTCGAGTATGTTGATACTCCGGTCAATGCTCCGCCACCACCGGTTGTAGCTACACCCGAAGTACCAATTATATTTCCCTGTTCATCTACCGGGATAACCCGTTTCGGTTGTGCGTTTACCTGTGATGTGATGACCAGACCTGTAAGTACTAAGAATAAGATGATTAACTTTTTCATGATTCTCATTTTTGAATTATTGTTATTCCTTAAGCACATATTCATACAATCCTGATAGGATAGCAAGTGTGCGGTTGTTCCTGAATTTATCTCGTTTCAGATACATAAGATCCCTGTCATTGGTCATAAAGGCATTTTCAATGAGACACCAGATGCCATCAGTTTCCCTCAGCATATGAAAATTCTCACCGGAAATTCCCAGATCATGCCTTGGTGAAATGACATGATTATTCCTTTTGTCGCTTTCGATGATTGACTCAGCAATATACCTTGCCAGAATCTTTCCTTCCTGTGAGTAATTCGGTCCCTTTTCATAATAATAAACGCAAAATCCATGTGCAGACGTATCTGGCGGATAGGCATCTGCATGGATGGAAACTCCCAAAACCTTCTTTCCCCTGTTGACAGCATCCTCATGTAGACTATTCTCAATACCAGACCTTACTTCCAGTTTTTCGTCTGCCCATCCTGATGCGAGTGAATAATACTCAACACTGCATTTATCAAGCAAAAATGTCAATTTATCCTCAACCGATGAATTGAACTCGTTCTCGCGCAGGGATTCATCAAGGCTCCTTTTCCCGGAAGTAAGCCAACCATGCCCATCATCGATGATAACGACCCATTTCTTGAAAGCATTCTCGATTGATAATGCTAACGTTGGATTTATGAGATACTTAAGGTCCATTTATTCACTGTCCTTTGATAAACGTTTTAACGCTCAAGAAAATGATGTTCAACAATGTTATGATAACCACTCCCCAGGTGAATATCTTGTACTGCTTTTTTTTGATACTAGAAATACATTCTTCAGCTTTTATCAATCTATGTACAACACCTCTGCCTGGTTCCATGCTCGTACCACTAAGTTCAATCTCGATATTATTGATCTTAAGATCCATATTATCCTGTTTCTGCTTCATCTCACCCTGCTTTGCCATAATATACTTGACATCCTTAACCAAGGTTGCAAGCATCTCTTTTTGTGTAGGTTCAGCCATGACTTTATACGTTAAATGCTGCTAATTTAGCTTTTTTCATCGCATCAAGTAATATCTCCTGGGCTTCAAGACCACCACCTCCGGTAATGAGATATTCCCAAACTTCCTGTGCAGATGCCCCGGATCCACCTTCAACCTTTAAAGCGCCCTTTGCATTATTAATTTGTACGATCGCTCCTGATGATTCTATAAAAGTGCCAAGTAAACTTCCAAGTGATGTTTGAAATGCCGTTGCTCCGGCCTGGAATTTCATCACAAAGGGCGGTAAGACCGTTATATCCATTGCCGCTGTTTCCTCACCGAACGGGTAGTTACCGTCTGCCCTGACTATCATTCCTCTCCCTCTCGTAAACGACTCAAACATTCTTCCCTCTACAGACTGTTCAATCTGCCGGAAAGTATCTCTGAGCCCTTCAATTGCCATATTGCATCCCTGTAAGAATGTGATCTCCGGGGGATCCAGGTGAAAGTCCACCTTGACGTTATTTATTGTTACACTCATTTTGTTCTGTTCCGTGACATTGTTTCCTTTAATCGTTCCCGATATTCAGAATTCTCCTTTGCCTTTTCCGATGCTTGAACCAAATCTTTGTTCGTTTCATAGAGATTTTGCACTTTCTCCATAAACTCCTGCTGTCTATGAGGTTCCGCTCTCAGCTGTTTTACAAGTCCCTGGTAGATCGTAGCTTTCTCAGTCGGTGTCTTATGGGAAAACCGGATCTCCATGTACTTATCTACATGCTGCTTAACATCGGCCGGTAACGGTTCAATTCTAGGCATCTGGATTACGTATTGCTTGAACAGTGGCTCCATTGGTAGTCACTGTATATGTTACTTCAAACGGTACGATCGGCTCTGCGCTGTCATATACTCTCAATCTTGCATCGACATCGCTTGTATGGATATGTGATCTTGTCTCAGGCGAAGTCGTTACAGTCTCGTCAAGTAAAGGTACAAAAATAGGATCATTGTCCGTGTAGCCCTGATCAAGACCTGTTGGATGTGCAGTAGTATTCAACGTATACCGCTTCGTGGCAGTATCGTATGAATCATACTGATATCTGTCCCAAACCAGGTTGACATCATTCCATATCCGTATATACCCTGCAGTCCGGTCAAAAGTTTCGATTGCTTCATTTACTTCGATGTAAGCCTGACCGCTGGTATTTGTGGTACTTGTATACTGATTTGTCCTGAATGCAAATAGATCGGCATCCTCACCACCAGATAATGATTCAACGAGACCTGGTGCGCAGAGTGTAACTACTGAACCTGAATAACTGATATAATTATATTCAGTGTCGTTAATATTTATCCTGCCGGGCTGAGGCATATCGGTATCAATTGCCGAATTCAGCGTGATTGCAGTATCACCGATCGAGTAGGATCCGGAAACTGTGTGAGCATCCTCCCATGTTTGGGCAGCAAAGAGAATATCGCCTACGGCTACCGCATTGTATATAACATCAACATTGTTCGGGGGTGTCTGGACAACGTTCTCGAGATCCCTGAGTTTGTCAAGATTTGTAAGATCCGTTGCTTCTACACCTACACCATATGCGCCTGTCAGGTTCCCGGTAAATGTTCCCAGGAATACATTATTTGGTGAAAGGTTTCTTGTAGTGATGGCAGCAGTGACGGTTACGCTACCGGATCCTCCCGTAAGTACATCATCCTCCACCGGAGCAACACCTGTCAGTAGTTGTAACCAAACTGTTCCGGAAGTTCCCTGATCATCGAGTGCAAGCAATCGTCCCGTACCTGTAGTCCAATCAAGAATTTCATTCTGGGATACACCGGATCCACCTTCTGCGTCATAATCGCAGTCGTGTGTGATACCACGATACAGGATCCCGGCTGATCCGTACAATTTGGAAGAAGTGTAAACCTCAAACCATAAATCATCTGCTGCTACGGCCGTCCAGCCTGCCGTATTATGCGATCTGTTACCTCCGTGTGATCCAGCACCGATATCGCCATTGACCTGTACATAATTGGAAGCATCACCGTTGGGATGTTCAATAACAATACAATAATTTGTCGATGCTGTTAATTCAACGAGTTCATCACCGGTAAAGACAAATTCTACTTCACGGTATGCTGAATCTATCTGGGTAGCATCTATTGCATCTGATGTAGCAACCAGGGCATTTGGTACGGATGAAGTTCCATAGGTTCCTGAATGCGAGTAAATCGCAACAGTAACATTGCCTGTTGGTGAGCCTGTTTTCTTCAGTCGCAGTCTTACCCTTGTCACGATTTTGGCGTTACTTCCAACAGCAAATGATTGTGCCGCGCCTGTAATCGTAGCATTATCCACAACAAAGTCATCATCGGTGTCATTATTCGTATCCTCAGCTCCGGATCGCATTGCCAGCCATTTCGCACGTTCGAACAGTCCATTAAGAGTGCGGCTTGCCCTATCCCATTCAGAATGGTAGTTACGATCTCCGTTGCCGTTTCCAAGGTCAATCTGCTGGAATCCTTCCAGGTTGTTTACAACATCAGTGTACCCGGCTACAGTACCAACGGCTGTCTGGTTAAAGTCATCCTGCAGAGTATTACCAAATGACATTACAGCTTCTCCTTCTCCCATGAGTGAAGTAAACTCAGCCCATGTATCACCCCATTCACGTACCTGACCGCGAACCCTGCGACCATCGATGTCTGAACCTCCATCTCTGATCTTTACAAGGAATCTGTGTGTTACACCTTCTGTTGCAAGCGGGTTAAGGGATGTACCCCAGAAATTAGGCAGAAGTTTGTCATCCTGGATAAGAACAGGTATTGTCGTTCCTGCATTGAATGTAGCAATGATTCTGAGTCCTCCGTAAATTGTATCACCACCAGCTTGTGTGATGGAACCGCCGAAGAACCTCTGGATGCATCGATCATCCATATTATATGGAGCATTCAATGTGATGATCTCATCTGTTGATCTTGCAGAAGGAATAATTTCATTCGTTACATCGATATAGTCATCACCTGTCGCTGTATCATCATCAAGCAGATCCATCAGCCATCGATGCCCCTCGAGGACCGTATGAGTACTTGTGCCGGTTACATGCCGGATATCACCGTTAGCTGCAACCGAAAAGTCTGCCTTTGTTATCGCTGCCATAGCTTATGATTTAGTTGATTTATTCTTGTATTTCTGCCATTTGACAAGGTTCTTCTTCGCTTCAGCAAATTCCTCCTGAGCTTTTGCAAGTTCCCTGTCAATTGTTTTTTCAGAAGGAAGAATTTCCTTCGGCTTGCCACCTGTCGGTTTTGGTTTTCTTCTGAGTGCCATAACTATATAATTTAAGTTCCTTCCTGTACTTGTGATACTCTCCTTGAATAACCATCTCCCGTAATTGTCCCTGAGATCTGAAGTGGAGTATATTTTGGAGTGCTGCTCGCATTTGTCAGATTCATTGTAAAAGGCTGATTGGATGTATATGGAACTGATTTTACATAGGGATCCGCAGTTATCTGTTCAGGTCCAATGATAGCTACCCCATTTCCTAGAGGTGCTGCAGTCGCCCACATATATATTTTTGTCGATGGTGATGTAACGGCATTTGTTATGGTAACATTTACCGAAGCAACAAAATCGGTTACACCGGCCGGGGATCCCGTATTATTCTCATAATTCATTGAAGCACCGTTTGTCAGATTCAGGATTACCAGACCACCTACCCTGACATAAAATTCAAGATCTGTTCCGGAGTTTGCCGTCCAGGATCCTGTGTAAGTACATGAATTCCCACCGTGATTATTGCTGGCATCGTATTCGACATCTACGGTATTGGTTGCATCACCATTTGAATATTCAATCGTTACAACATATTTGACTGCATTGGTCAGTGTAATCTGGTTTGCAGCTCCAAGGAAGTCAAACTTGGTAGCGACAAAAGATCCCGTAAGCGTACTAACATCAAGTCCCTCGGACGTGGCCAGAGCTGCACCGGTCGGTACTGATGATGTACCGAATGTTCCACTGTGAGCGTATATTTTTACATAAGCAGTTCCGGTAGGTGAATTTGATTTTTTCAGGTTGAGAACAACATTTGTCAATACATTCCCGCCACCTGTAAATGATTGCCCGAAACCGGTATTTGTATTGTTCAGATTATATGTGGATCCTCCGTTTGCATTCGAATCCTCATTCGATGAAGCATTTGTATTCCTAACATCATAGTTCGCGGATCCATCTGTTCCTGATGATACAACCTGGTTCATCGCAAATGAGCCCGTAGCAGTTATGTCAATACTTGCATTAGTAGGACTGATAAAGTTGCATTTCGTAACATAGTGCGTGGTACTTGACAGGACAATTCCGTAAGAAGTTGGTTTGATGAAATTACAATTCGTAACAGTGCAGGATGATACTGTTACTACACCACAAGTATTGAACTCGCAGTTAAGAACTTCGTTAGCTGCTGATGCATACGCAGGCAATGTTACCGTTCCGCTACCGAAAAAAGATGTTCCGTAAAGTTTTACATTATCCAGGTCAGTATCAGAGAAGTCAAGTTTGAATAGTGAGTTTTGAGTCAGAGATTCCGACCTTATAGCACAACCCTCTACTCCGGAAGTACCTGATTTTGCACCAAGAATAAATTCCGTAGTATACGAAGCATTACCACTGTCAATAGCTGTGATAGTGAGAAGATTTGAATTAATATTCGTGCCTCTGTCCTCGAAGATAAGAACAGAATTTTTTGCATTGAACTTTGTTGCTGAAGTGGCAAATCCTATGTCAAGATCGCCCGTCATGAAATACTGACCTTTATATTTTGTCATAACTCCCCAACCACCGGAAGTAGGGGTATCTTCTACGGAGAAGATATCCTCAAGATCGAAATACGATCCGCTGTCATCGCCATAAGCTACAAGACCATCCGAAACACTCAAATTATCAACCCATGTATTATCTACGTTTTTACCCCCTGCTGTGAGATTTATCCTCAAGGTAACAACAGTAATTGCATTCATGCTGGTCGGTTTTGTCCCTGCATCAACAGCTCTTGATACATCCAAGACAAGACAATGCCATCCACCTGGATAAGTATCCCGGCCATCGACATAGTAATACCCTGTATTTGTACCATCAGTGAGGCCGATTTGAATTCCTCCGGATGCTTTGGTATTGATCAAGGAACCCTGCGTAAGCAAAACCCAAAGGCGCAGATGTTTTGTACCTGACAGATCTATAGAGGATGTAGGTGTAAAAGTCCAGTCATTATTACCACTTCCTTTCAAGATATCAGATATAGAAGCAGAACCTTCCTTGTAATTATCAGTATCCTGCGTAGGAGATCCACTCCAAGTTCCTCCTGCACTACCTGAGTCGCATGTACTAAATTGCGTGAAATTCTTACCTGATACCGTTACAGCCATTTCAGGTTTTTTTAGGTTCTACTTTTCTGTTTCCTTCCCACCTGTCTACGAAGAAAAATCCACAACCCTCAAAAGGTATGGGCGGATTCTCAGGGAACAGCAGGCATCTCTTATATCTCTCCGGCTTGCCAAATACAATGCAGTGAGACTTTCCATTCTCCATCAACAGATACTTGCAGGCCGGATCTTCAGCCAGGCAACAAGCACCACAATGTTTACATGATCCTTGCCTCTTATACCGCTGTTTTGGTCTTGCCGCATAATTTTTTGCCGGTTGTTCGCCACCACTCTTTGTAATTGTCGCTGGTTTTGATATTGTCGAAAATTTTTCTTCCATTCCTGTAAACTACCGCTTTTTTTCTATGCTTGAAAATTCTTATGTGGTCATTATTAACCTTATATGTTCTGACCCGTCTTAACCTCAGTAGGTATCTGATCAATCTTATCATGCTACGGTTAAAGCGGGTTTGTTTGTTATTGCTCCATCAGCTCTCCTGGTGACGGCTGCCTGTGTAACTGTCTTTCCTGAATCAGTATGCGATTTGGTCCATCCATCGTAAACCTCATGCGTTGCATTCCAATCTGTTGCTGTAAAAGTCCCTATCGATCCGTCAGGCCATACTAGGTCAGAACTTGTTACCCTGCCATCAGCATCAAGTGTTCTGTCTGTCAATTCAACATCTTTCCCGCCTGCCCACTCGATCAGTTGTTTATTTTCAACAAGTGTTCTTGCATAAAGCTCGTCAAAGTTATTGTCAAGTTTGTCAACCATCTGTTGACCAGTATCTCCTATCTGTACTGTTTGCTGTGCCATTATGATCCCCAGATTATTCCATCTGTTTTTACTACACCGCAGCCATTAAGTACACCACGGTTGAAAATCCACCATCCACCGGTTTTCAGTCTGCCGTGGATGAGCCTGCTTTCTTCGCAGGTCATTTGCCTGTCATAAACTCCCAGGTCGGTTTTCTCGCCGAAGAAGTTCGTAAACAGTCTCGCTGTATAAGAATCAGCTATGTAAGTATTGAAGATATCAACATCAAGTTCAGCGTCAAGCCACTCGTAAGGATCTAACGGATTATATCCTGGTAGATCTCTGATGGTATTGCCATCCTTATCTGTTTCACTCCAAATGGTAACATCGCTTTTATTCATGCATTGGAGTATAAATCCTGAGTCCGAATCATCGTCAGGATTCATGTCATAGACATTTTCACTTGTTTCCTCACCGTCATAAGCTCCTATAATATCATATATCCTGTCAACATCTCGAGGGCGCAGGAATCTCAACAAATGTTGCTGATATGGTATCCCGGTCCTGCTATAAAACGGTATTCCAATTCCTATGCCTCTGGTCCTGCTCATCAGAATAATGCAATTACATCGGATACATCAGCATCCGAGCCTGTTTCAATAATCATGTCACACATAAAGTTATGGTATCCTTCATTAAGAGTTACGGCGAAGGCATCACCGTTATTCATTTTGGTTCCCTTGAGGACGAGAACTTTTGGTGTAGCCAGGTATAAACGAAATACCTGACCCGGATCGTATTTACCATCTGTCCAGGCTACCTGGCCCCACTTACCGGAATAGTGAATGGGTCTACCGCTGTAGTCCTTCGGATCCATAACTTAATAAGTAAAAGATAAGAGAGGGGAATTACCCCCTCTCAATCATCTATTAAGTCAAGTTCCCGATTGCGGTATTAAAGTCTGCAAGATCGCCGTCAGCGTAATCCACATAGAGAATTACCTGGGTGTCGGCAGCTTGCGGTTCTCCGGCCATCGCATCCTCATCGCCGTCCCTGACGGTGATGACATACTTGCGATATGTTTTGGCAACGTCAAAGGCATCACCATCCTGCAGTTCGTATTCCAGGAAGCCTGAAACAACGTCCTGCATGCTATGGTCATACCTTGGGACGAGCTGCGCCATGACAGAACCGATACCCATTGAATAAACGGGAGCCAGGGAAACTTCTGCAACTGCAGTCTGGAATCCCTGAGTGGCGCCTACCCAGTTTGCACCGGCACGGCCGATTGTGCTGATGAAATATCCGGCTGAGTCCTCAATAGCAAGTCCCTGGTCATAGACCGTGGTTGCATTGGTCTGACTTACTACGCAGTTACTTTCTCCTGTTCCACCGCCAGCTGAAAGGGTCTTGAGAGTTTCAAGCCAGGTCGGAGCATCAGCACTGCGGTCAAACAGCCAGATCTTCCCGGCAGCGTCATCGGTTGCCATCGACCCTGAAGTGATGGTGCAGCGTGCTACACGCGCGGTCTCACTGGATGTTTCCTGGGTTACGGTTTCACCTACAATAAAGTTGGTGAAAGCATCACCTGTTGATGTACCGAGTGTGAAGTCAACGACTGTCAGCGGATAAGCCGTAGCATTATTCGTTGCATAACCGTTGATCTTGTCGGCGAGAGCGTTATAGACATTCGCCCTGTCGGTCGAAGCTGTACCGCTCAGATTTGCAGCTGTCGTGTAAGCATGGACACTTGGAAACCTCCGGTGTGTCTCATACTTATCGTCCGGATTACCAATTTCGATCCGATACCTGGTACTTGCCGTAATAACCTCCGGAACGGCTACTGCGTCAATTACCACGATCTGACTTGTCTCAGCGACCGGGTCGAAAGATTCTGACCGGACGATGTGACCGGTCCTGAACATTCCCAAGAGAAGTTCGTTACCGGCAGAAGTTTTCACGATCCCCCACTCATTAGTGTCAGAGATTACTTGTGCGCCGGAAGCCTCAATTGTGTTGAGGACTGCGACTAATGGTCTTTTTTTCATTTTAAAAAAGTTTGCGGTGATATGACACCTGGTTATAAATAAGCCTTATGAGGCCATAATTTCTTGCATTAACTGGTTAGCCTTGTCTATCTCCCCTGCTGTTATAAGACAACTGTATGCTCCCCTTCGTGAGATTTCTTCATGCGTGGACGCACGTATATCACAATCCACATAGTCAAACACGACTAACCCTGATGTAATTGAAAGTGTCGGTGCTGAAATAGTTATTGCATCACCGATCTTATATGTAACTCCACCATAGACTGTTTCCTCGACAGCATAGACAACGTCACCGTCAGTAAAAGTCTTGGATGATGAATATTCAATTCCATAATTTATTATTGCCGGATCCGCCAGGTAATATATCTCTGCATCATCAAGTGCAGTAGGTATATTATGGCTTATGTTGATTCCGTTGGTATCTTCATTGTAGTAGACCTTTGAAACAGGCGTTGTTCTGACCCTGCGGTACGGGTTTCTTTCAACAACATTCTTTCTGTTGTAGGTCAGCGGAAAGCATGGATGCCAACCGCTAAGGCCGAATTTGGCCCTTATGGAGAGCATGTATCTGTAACTGATATCGCTATCGATGGTTATCAGATCGGAACTTATTGCCAGACCGCTACCTTCTGTAAGCTTCTTGACGATCGGACCCAGTTCATCACGGATCCTCTGAACTTTCTGGAAAGCATCTGATTTGTTCATAAACCTCCCTTTGTCATAGGATTCACGAACCTTATTGTCAGATGCGACATTTAAAGCATTGTCGATATCTTCAGACTCGAACCGGGTGGACGAGACTATGTCCACCCAGAATCGAACCCTTTCATGAAGCTGTACTACGTTCATAACTATTAACTGAATTCTTCGTCTGCTTCAACTTTCTCAACATCTCCGACAGTTTTTGCCACCGACTGTACAACAACGTCTTTTTCCTCGAGTTCGCTGACAACCGAGTTCATTACAGAACTGTCATTGCTGAGAAATTTTATTGCTTCCTGATCGCTGAACCCAAGTGCTATTCCCCTGAAGATAAGTCCGCGATCAGCATAGCTTTCAATAATACCCAGAGACTTTGCAGAAAAGTAGTGTTCGGCATGACTTCTAGCCTTGCTTTCCCATTTCTGGTTGAAATCAAATGGATGATTCCTTGCTGCAGCCAGAAGTCTTCCCTTGACGATCCTGTGATTTGCATTTTCCATAAGGTCTTCACCGAGGAACCTTGCAAAGTGGACCATACTTTTGGGATTGTCCAGGAGCTTTTCTACCCTGAGAAAAGCTGTACGGACCTGTTCTACTTCAGAAATTTCTTTCCTGGCTTCCTCGACAGGATCATAGATCTTGTAGTAAGGAGCCTGTTTCTGCCAGGGGGATCCCTGGATATCAGGATGGAACCGGATAGCTGCCCAGATACGCGAATCATCCCTTTTGTCCAGATTAAGTGATAGATGATCATGCAGCTGGATTTTCTGCCATCTGATATTTCCGAATTCATCCTGGTCGATTGCGATTCCATACAGGACACCGGTTTTTGGATCTTTCTGAAAGGTAGCAACCCTGTTGGGAGATTTATGCATGTCCTCGCTGATAGGCTGAATTTCAACCCAAGGTGTCATCCCTTCGCTCTTTCTTTCCTTACTGATCCGTTCAGCCACCTTGTCAACGTCCATGACATCATACTTAATCTTGGATCCCATCTGGATAACTGCATTATCTCTGATCCATAACCGTTCATGATATGTTACTAATTCTCTTGCCATAATTGATAAAATAAAAAAAATGTTAAAAAAAAAATATAAAAAAAAAGAAGGTAAGGGGAAGTTATCCCCCGACCTTTATGCTGTCAGTGACGGTGTGATGATTCCACATGACTTGGTGTTGAACACTGCAAGCAGAGTCTCTTTAAGCATATGGAACGCCTTGGCATCGACAGGACTCATGGGCGTACCCTCACCTGTCATACCATTTTCCCAGTAATATACAATATTCCTGTTCACGCCTGCACGCCCGCGCGAGCGGATCTCCACGTTCTTCCTTCCCTTGAAGTCAACGTCCAGGTCCATGAAGTAATATGTCATGCTCATCCTCGGCTTGCCGTTGGTGAGTTTTGCCGGGAACTTTTCCTCGTCATCATGCATTGGGTTCTCAACAAAGATCAACTGCTCGCCAGCGATGTTCAGCCTCTTGAAGTTGTAGCCAACGTAGGGCTCTGCCCCACCAGCTGCACTCGTTTGGTTGACTTGCTGTACAAGCGGGTTACCAGCGTTGAATCTTCCGGCAGCAACGTCATGTGCGTTCTGCATACCGTCAGCACCGGTAACAACAATCCAGGTATTCCCTGAAATCCGGTTTTTCTTCTTCTTCAGGGTCCGGATCATGTCGGCAAAGTCATCGTAGGTTGCAGAGCCATCGATGCCACTGGCCTCGAGGTCGTTTGCACCTTCGATCTGCTTCACCCAACCGTCACCAGCTACAATGTCCTGGCCGTACTCGTCCTGCATGGAAGGACGGGGAAGCAGGTTACCGTATTGATCCCTCATCGTTGATTCAGCCCACCAGAGTCTGTACTCATCTTCCAGCAGGAATTGCGCCCGCATCTGAGCTTCTGCCTCATAAACAAAACCTCTCGATTCGTTTACTGAGTACCAGATAACCTCATTTGCGTTAACATCACCTGACAGAGAGATTGACTTTCTCTGCTTTGTTGTGTGCTGAATGTAACGATCCGGATAGTGGAAATGGCCGTAACCCCGTCTTGACCTTTCGCCATACGTGGTATATCCGCCGAATACAGTCTTACGACCGATCTGCGTACCTATCCACGTTGCCCAGGAAAAGGTTTTGCCGGGGAAACATTCGAAACGATAAAGGAATTTCCCGTCATGACCGGTTGGGCGTGACATAACTCTTGCATGCTCTCCATTCGGGAACACACAGTTCATGCCAATGGTCATATAGGAATCCTTCAGGTATAATGCAAAAGTTCCGCCTTTTGTGGTAGTTCCTGTTGTAACTGTCCCGACGGCGGCAGTTCCAACGACTTCAGAAGCTTTCTGAATACGACCCATGATCTTGTAAGACCATGCGTTTGAAGATACCATCTCACCTTGCGGTATCGGCTGGATCTTTGTCGTAACAGTATCGCCCCCTTTAGGAGTTACACCGGGAGCCGTGTAACGTGCGTCCCTGGCCCCGGATGTCAAAAGAGTCATGAGATGCCTTTGCTCGGCATACATAATGACCCTGTCAATATTTTTGGTAGGATCCAGAAGGTGATTCTGTACCAAGTGAAATTCTTGAGCATCACCTTCGCTCACACTACCATGAACAATTTTAATTTTCATTGTCTGAATGATTTAGAAATTGATAGTAATTTTCTGCGTCACTCAGCCAATCCCCTGTTAAGCCTCGCCTTCGTCCTCGAAAATGTCATCGCTGAAGTCATCAAACTTACCTTTCTCTCCTTGAGCTGTCTGTTGATGACCTGTTTTCTTGCCCTTGGCCTCGTCAGGAATGTTGTGCAATGCACCTAACTGACCATCAAGAGCGGCGTTGTGACCTTTTCGATTCTGTATCGATGCTTTATCAGCATAGTTCTTGGCAATCTTAGTTCCATACTTTGCAAGCATGTAAGCTGCAAATTTTGATGCAGCAGGCGTTGCATTTGTCACTTTGTCAAACTCACCAGACTCAATCTGCGAAACAATGTTTTGCTTGGCCTTTGGGGTAAGTTTGATTCCCATGAACTCGTCCTGGGAATTTACATGAGCTTTCAACGACTCTATTTCTTGCTGAACTCTTAACTTCCGTTTTTCAGTTTGCTGTGAAATAACTTCCTCCCTGCCAGTGACTATCTTGTTCACTTCCTCAGTGATCAATTTCCTTGCGTCATCGTCAATCGAATCGGCAACGTTCTTGACCTCCCTTGCACTCATCTGCTCTATTTCCTGGGCAGCCTGCTCGGAAGCTTTTTCAGCATCGAGACCTGCCCTGGAAAGTTCGCCTGTACGAACATACAGAAATTTCTGCTCGGGATCCAGACCCATAACGGCCTGCAGGGAGTTAATATTTTCGTTGTTGAAGAAATCCTCAACTTTACCTTCATTTTGATTCAGATGCTTTATGATCATCTGAGCATCCGGGGAATAGTCGTCAAGCTTGAAATCCTGCTTTGCCGCTTCGATCTTTTCAGTTATCTTCTCACGGAACTCCTGCTGAGTACCTTCCTCGAGTTCAATGCCGAATTCCGGTGCGAATGCTTTGAAGTCGAAACCTTCAGTTTTACCTTCCTCTCCGCCTTCTTCCTCGACTGAACCGAAGAAATCATCCTCTCCTTCGCCACCTTCGCCTGCCGATCCTTCTTCTCCTTTTCCTTCTCCTTCTTCATCACCGCCCTCCCCGGTATCATCGCCAGTTTCTTCTGCCGAGCCAGCCATATCTCCGCTGCCATCTCCTGCAGCGCCTGACTCAGATCCTTTCTTGCTCTCTGCCCCATCATCACCTTTCGACCCGCTATCGTCACTATCATCGCCCCCGGAACTTCTGGAAGCAGCGGATCCTCCTTCAGATCCTTCATCAGATCCACCTTCTCCTTTCCCAGTACCCCCGAATTCGAAGTCATCTTCTTCATCGACTTCCTGGAATCCTGTTTTTGTTTGTGTGTCATCAGTCATAATAATAATGTATTAAATAAAAAAATTAAGTCTCGAATGGATTTTCAGGGGATGATTTCTGTTTTTCGATGTTGGCTTTCCCAAGATCATTTTGAAAATCCTGGGTGGCCTTCATAGCACCTTTGAGAACCTCCACTTCTTTCTTGCCCTCGGTACGAAGCAGTTCCATTTCCTTGTCATGCTGCTGGTTGTCCTCGCGGTCATCGGTAGCTATTTTAAGCTTGGCCTCAACCTCCTGCTGTTTCGCTTCCTGGGAAGCTTTGATTTCCTGTTTACGGATCGTAGCAAGTTCTTCATGAGCCTGGTCAAGTATCTTGATGGCCTTGGCAAAATTGCTCTCCATATAGAATTTGGCTACGTCTTTCGTTCGGAGCATACCTGCATTGATCTCCTGCGGGAACAGAAGTTCAATCTTCCGAATGGTATCTCTTTCCTTTTTACCATCAACTATTGAAACCGCGTAGTTGTGGTAGATAAGATTTTTCGTTGATATCAGGTATTTTATTTCCTCGTCCGAGAAAATGAACTGACGTGAATCGAGTCCATGATATGTCTTGTTCAGTTTTGTTTTTTCACAAAGTTTCTCAAGAACCCTCTCGATGTAATCCGACATGAAATAGAACATATCGTATGTCATTGATCTGGAAGCCTCGACATTGTTTATATTGGTCGTAGCCGTGGTAGTTGCCTTTTCAAGTCCCTGGCGCGATTCATTCATCCCGGTAATCCGGTCCATGACCCTTTCGATATCCATTGCCTGATTCATCAATACGAGCAGTGTCTGGCTCTGTCCCAAGTTAAGGGATTGTATTCCCACTTTGTTGCTATCAACATCGGATGCGCTGAGATTACCTTCAGCCGATGAGTTGAATCGAACAACACCGTCCTCGCTTATACTGTGAAGTATATCAATGAACCGCTTACCTTTCGGCAGGAATGCATCGTCATAGGCAAGCGTGTCGCCCCTGATCTTACGGATCTCCTTATTGATCATGAACCGGATATCATCATAGATCCTCTCGAGTTCATATATGATCTCCTGGATCGATACCCTGGTTCCGTTGACTGTTGAGAAAAGCATTCCGGTATAGTCAAAGTCAGCGGTAAGCCGGCCATTTTCATTGAGTCTCTGGATTATGTATTCTTCCTTTTTGGCCGGGGTATAAATGTCTTTTGTAATGCGTGAGGCTGTCCAGATCACTTCCCGGTATTTCCTTATGATCTTATACTTTCCGTTCTGGACATCCCTGCGGAGTTTGCCTTTGTTGGCATTGAAATATTCCCTGCTGAGGATCCTTTTGTAAGGTTCATCGGAATCTTTCGCCGGGGATATCTTTACGTAGACCGTTTCCAGTCCTTTCCATTGGATCGTATAAACCGGGAAGGCGGGATAACCATTGATAATTTCAATGTTACCCTGCCTATCTTCGGTATTGAATTCTTGCCTGATCTCTTTCAGCCTTCCAAGCTGATCCTGGTCGAGATTAAATTCAGGGTTTGATAGGAGTTCATGATAATACATGAATCTTACCTCACCCTTGTATGGTGTTCTGTCAAGGAATGGATCGAATACTGTTTCTTCGTACAGGGCAAATTTTGCCGGAATAAATCGGTAGGTATCCTTTCCATCGGCATCACGTTCGTTTTTGCCGTGAACCTCGGCCGCAATGGTGAGATCAACAAAGTTAGCGTGGAATTCTGATTTAAGCCTCTCGTTTGTGAGCTTGTCCTCAATGATATGATTCATTATGATCTCATTGGCAAGCTTAAAATTGTTGATGTTCCAGAAGCTTTTATCGTTCTTGTCGGGTATTTCAACACCGGAATAGACATCGTATCCCATTGCTCTTGCCTGTTCGATGAAAGGTTTTGCTACTGACAATGCCAGTGCTTTCTTGTATTTCTGCATCCTTTCATTCTGAGCGTCACGATTGGTACTTCGGACAATTGGCTGGATGGGTATCTCAAGAAATTCGCCGTGGAGCTGCTTAAGCTTGGATCTGCCTAACCGGTATTTGACATATTTTGTTTTGGATTTCTTCCCTGTGGTCTTGATTATGGAATTTATTTCGGCTTCGTCAACTATACCGTTGAAGGAATTGTAGAGCTTTTCAACTCTCTCCCGCCGGTCGTGGCGGGCCTCCCATTGCAGGACAGCATAATCAAGCATCTGCTTTACATCGGGGTTTTCTTTCCCGCGTAAAGAGAAGTCCTTATCAGTTATATCAGGGAAAATTGACATTACACCAATCCAAAAATATAAAAAAATCGTGAGAATAATAAATTATTAGAGTATTTTTTGCCAATCAGTCTCGCTGTCAAGATCCTCCCGGTGCTTTTTTTCTTCCTTGTCAATTTCATCATAACTGAATCCGTGTCTCCATCCTCCGGGGCCTTCCAGCGGTGTTCCCTTCTTTGGTTTGGAGCCTCTGTCGGCCGGTTCTCTCTCAACTAAAATAGCATTCCCATCCTTGTCATATTTCCATTCAGGTTCGTCATAAGTATCATCCGATTCATCCGGAGCCTGGCGCGGTCTGGTTTTCATATCCTCGATGCGCATCTTGGCATAGGCCAGCGCGTCAACAGAATCCCAGTCAGTACCTATGTATTCTTCATCATAAGCAAGCATGTCACGCAACATAGGTGGGAAATTATAGAACTGGATGAAATCCTCGATCATGCTCTGGACAAGTCCCAGGATCATCGGTTTTGAATAACCGGTCATTTTCGCACCATACTTGTGAAGTTGTTGCGACTTCTGCGATTCGAACGATTTCGGACGCGGTGAGAGATATATCCTGCCATCGTTTTTTACGTAGTAGTCTATGACAAAGTCCTGCTCCGCATTCGCCATAGTATTCCTTCTGAGTCCGTACATTACAGATATCATCAGGCAGATCTCGTAAAAGATCTCTTTCCTGGCAGGGCGCTGGTAATACAGGCAGACCGGATATTCTGCCCGGTGAATTCCTTCTTTCTCGAGGTTCACCTTATTTCCCTGCCTCACAACGGTCATTGCACCCAGAGAGGATCCTGTCTGAGTCTGGTCCTGGTTGTAGCCGTCAATACCTCCGACATCGAGATCTATGAGATCCTTTCTCGGAAACTGATATACCCATACGATCAACCCTTCCTTGTCATTTTTCTTTGCCGGCCTCCACCTCACCTCGAGAGGAAGCTTTCGCTTTTTCACGCCATCCTCATTGACCTCATACAGCCACTCGAGTACAATAGGCTTGTAAATCCCGGTATCGCCTTCTATATCAAACAATCTCGAGTAGATCAACTCATCATTGAAGTTATTGGATCCACCTGATGTAAATGCTTCTTCAATGGTCAGAGGATAGTTCTGGTTGTGTTCCTTCAGTTTTTTCTTGTTAGGCAGTTTGGCATATTCTACCCTTTTCTTGAGGATATATTCCCTGGCTGCTTCAATGTCCTCACAACCAAGTCTTTGATATGGTTTCATATGCCTCAAGTTCGGAATTGCGTCAATTTTCTTTCCGTTGTCCGGATCTGTGTGATACTCACTGAGTTTGTTACCGAAAAATGGATAATACATCCGTGTTCCGGGAACCCAAAATCTTTCCAGTCCATAGGTCTCTGCAGCATCCCAAAATTCCTTGAAGTCCTTGGATGTTGACAGGATATTGCCACCGGTCCCGTAGATATAGAATGTTCCGGCCATCAGCGATCCGAATTCCAGGGCAGGCTTTATTGATTCGAATGCCTCACCAAGTAGTTTAAACTGACCGGATTCCTCAAAGACTACATCATGGAAATACTCACCCTCAAGTTTCTTGGCATCGTCATACATTGTTTCAAAAGAAAGACGGCCACCATGACCGTCAACTACGAAACCACCGATGGGATCCTTGCGTTCATATCCCACATGGAACATTTTCTCATTATCCTTTAGGACATTCAGTCGCAATTCATCGTGATACTTTGACTGCGCAGCATCGAACTTTTTCCTGAGCCCGACCTGGTAAGTATCCAGACCGGCAGCGATGGCTCCACGGTAGTCCTGGATGAACCTTATGCCGTGGCTCAGTATGTTCTGCGCTTTTTCACTCAGTCCCTTTCTACGGGCCTTGGGAGATACTATACCGGGTTTCTGGTGTTTCTTAACATAATCCACAAGACGGTAGTACTCAAGGTCCAGGTCAACAAACATCGGGTACATCGGACCTTTAAGACCGGTAAGGATATGGAAATTCAGGTAGAAGTAATATCTTCCTGGGATATCGATACCGCCGGTGCTGTATCCGTTTATACAGCGATCAAACTGCTCATCCCAAAATTCTTCATACGGCTTTGTACCGATTACCTTCGGATTTGTCTTGCCATCAGCGAATAAGGGTATATTCCCTGCAACCGGGTAGGGATTGAAATTCTTTCTTTTTGTTATCGGGACATATGGTTTCTGCCAACCCATTACATATTTTTCTGATACTCGGCGAATTTACGCTGCCTGCCCTGCCATATCTCGATGTAAGAAAGTTTCTTCTGTCCTTTCAATTCTACTTCCTCCCCTTCCTCCACATCAAGTTCGTGGTTGATCGATGTGATCCGGTCCTGCATGAAAGATATTGTCTTGTCGATCTCGATCATACGTGTATAGGTAATGTTCGGCTCCAATGCCTCTTTCTGTAGTGCTGTGATTTTTGTGCTGAAAACATCTACGGTTTCCCTGCGAATATCAAAGACAAGTCCTTTATAAGCTTCCATTGCAATTCTCACCTTCTCACTTTCCGGATCCCTGGCTGAGTTCTTATAGATCTGCCTTCTTGCCATGAGTTTCCTTTCCTCGAGAGGTTTCTTACGGAAGGGACCGTCAACATAATCAACGACCAGGATGACATACCTCAGTTCTTCCTGGCTGAGTGTTGACAGTTCCGGGACAAGCTTAACGGCATCTTTGTTAAGAATTATCTGGAAGTTCCTATCTACTTTAAAAACGCTCATACCCAATCATCATCATCAGTGGTTGCTGGAATGCTCTTGAGATTTTTCCTGCTGTCGAGAAGTTTCTTTACCTCCATTTTCATGTATGGTACGGGATACTGATGCAGCTGCAGGTCGTTATCAATGAAAAGTATTGCAAGCTTTCCTATCTTGATCCCCCAGGTTTCCTGAGCCAGATGTGCATACATACTGAGCTGCAGGGAATATATATTGTAGTTGCAATCTTCCAGGTGGTCAAGCGGTGGAAGCAGGAACTTATTGTAGTGCCGGTGCGGATCCTTCTTCCGGTAGATACTGTCGAACTGGATCCCTTTCGCTTCGTTAGTCTTGAGATCATAGAAATCGAATACCGAATTAAGCGATTTCTGCCTCTGTACGACCAGGTCTGTCTGCCCGGCAACCATATGCTCCGTTGAGTATACCATTGCTTCGGAATAGAACCGGTAGCCTTCTTTGAGAACTGGTTTCATCTGGCTAACCACAGATTGCAGCTTCTCATCATAATTGCCGAACTTAACGAACGATTCAATGTTGTCGTGGATCCAGTTGCCCCTGTTCTCAGCGCTGACACGCTTTTCTTCCCACTGTTCCAGGATCTCTTTCTGCCTGCCCGGATCACCTTTTGCCATTGCATAGGAAATCTTCTGGCTTTCAAACGGAATCATTACCGAGCTGAGTAACCTGGTTACGCTCTGCAGAGGATTTCCCGCAATGGTGTAGGTGTGTGTATCCTTTGAGAATTCTACCCTACGGTCTTTGTTAAACAGGATGCTTACCATTCTTCCTCGTCACCTTCCTTTTCATCCTGTTCCGATATTCCCATGCTTTCGGAATGTTCCATACTGCTCAGATCTCCTGGATCAGTTGCTTTCTGTTCTGCCGGTGTAGGAACTTCCCCGGTGGTATCTGCCGGTATGGTCGCTGCAGGCGGACCGTATGGATCCGGTTTCTTCGGCTCGAAATCCGGTTCCTCAATACCTGCTTCCTTGAGATGCTTACCATCAATGTTCTTGGTGCTTTCATTCAGTGCTGGTTGCCCGGTATCTGATTGTTCGTCACCTTCATCGGCAGAGATTCCCTCCATAGGAGCGATAATATTATTTCGCACCATCCTGCTGAGTTCTTCATCAGCAACTTCTTCTTCAGTCATACCAGGTTTGCTCGGAAGCTCCTTGATTTTTCTTTCAACCAGTGCCGTACCCGATGCGAAGTACTCAGATATCTTTACGGATATATCATTGAGAGTTTTCAAACAATCCGCGTGAAAACCGAAATCATCTTCCTGATGGATAAGCGGAGTGGCAAGACCGATCTTTTTTTCCGGTGTGATTTCGATTTCTCCGGTGATGACAAAGCTTCCATTATCACCGGCTGTTGCACCGGTAACGAATGTTCTGTTCCAGAGATCCTTCAGAATGACGTGGCTGGATTTTGCTTCGCCTTTTACGTAAAGTACTTTTTTCTCTACGGAGTCGTAGTGGTTGCTGTAAGGCTCGATCCAGTGTCCGGTCAGATTAAGAAAGAAATATTTCAACTTCTGAACTTCTTCGACCAATGGCTTATCAACGCTGAGTTTCCTCGTTCTCTGCACATCATCGATCACCTGGTATTTCTCTCCGGCAATGAATTCCTTTGCATGGACCTGAATACCTTCTTCACCCCTTGACAGGAGCTTAAACTGCTTAATTCTCATAACAATAAATTTTTATATATAACAAATAAAAAAATCCCGGTAGATCCTGTTAAAAACCTACCGGGATGAAATCAATGCTGGATGTGCGGATGTGCTGGTTTGCCAGCTTTCTCCTTCAAGTTCTTTATCTGCGTGTAAAGTCCTTGCTGGTTGTTCTTGAGATTTTCGATCTTCTGCTGAAGTTTTTCAATCGTTTCCGATTGCTTCTTGTTCTTCTGCAGTAGAGCCTGATATTCCGGAGATTCGGTTACCGGCACTGCCTTTGGTGCATTTCCTGCTGGTTCTGGTGTCATGACATCTAGTTTTAATTTATAAATTGTTGATCAACACGGCTAATTTACAAAAATTTTTCTCTAGGAAGAAATTTCTGTAGATCATCACTGGGATAACCCAGGTTCTCCTCAAGGTAGTATTTCTCTTTTATCAGTTCCAGCTGACTCTCGACAACTCTTATTCTTTTCCTGCTCCATCCTGCTCCCCAAATACGCCTGTCAGGTTTTCCTTCCTTATTAAGCTGGCAGAGCTGGTATTCGCATTCCCAGTTGCCCAGACCGACCCTGACCTTCCTGAACTGTGAGTAAACGACATAGGACTGTCCGTTGTACTTGACCAGATCACCCTTGGAATAAGCGAACTCCGGTTTCGGTTCACTTGCCAGATCCCTTAGCCTTTTTCCCTTTTCTTCCATTTTTCGTCTTGTGTTTCCATACATTGCCTTCAGCATCCACATACAAATTATCAACTTTCCATACTTTAACCCGATCACCGTCCAAAGTGTAACTGTCGAAATGACCGACATTATGCAGATTTGCTATATGAATTCTTTCCTCATGGGATGATCTGCTAGGACATGGATATCTGCCAAGTGATTTATCACCGGAGAAGAATTCAAGAAGAACTGGTTTTTCACTTTCAGTCAATTCCGGTCGTTCTTCCTTCTCAAAACATTCATCAGGAGTTAGAGGATATTTATCGTATACCCTATCGGAAATTACGCTGTCTCCTTCCCGGTGCATGAGTACGATGGATTCATAGATCTTTGAAGCACCGGCCTTCAACATTGCTCTCAAGGCAATAAGCCAGATATCCTCTTTTAGCGGATCAATTATCTGAATACTATGGACCAGAAGTCGTGGTCCATACTGGTTGATGCTTATCCGTATTCTTACATAAACTTTCAGTAATGAACCGCTATCCGGTCGATTTAATTCCCAACTGACTGAACATGGTATGCCCGCATCCTCCCAGTATTTTTCGAAAGCATCCCATGCCTCAAGGTAGAGATCTTTATATGTTGGCTTTTTTTCTTTTTCCATCACTCAACTATAAACCAGTCATCACTAAGCATGTCAGTCTGAGAAGCAAGCCAACCTACTGCAACACTCCCATCAGCTGTTTTCATGTTAATGTGAGGCAGTAACGGAGCCGTCTTTACAGCAGTACCTGGTTTTGGTGAGGTTCCTGGCAATAACTGGACAGTTCCTTCCTTATAGGTTACAAGGAACAAAAACATATCCACGCCGTTCCAACCATGCCGGGCAACCTTCTTACCCTTTTTCATGGCTTCGATGGCAAGACCGAAGTTCATATTGCTTGTCGGCCGGTACGCTTCCTCAAAAACCCCGGCTGGTGACCAGGACTCGTAACCGTCAAGATACATCACATGATAACCTGCATCATCAGGATCCTCACCTTCCGGCATTTGCCAACCGCGATACTTGTTGTATTCCCCCCGGTTCATTGGAATGGCAGCGATAATCTTCGTGCCGATGTACTGAATAACTCTCTGTGGATTCTTCATAATAATAAGTATTAAGTATAAAATTATCTACTGAAATCAATTATTTTAAATTCGTAGGACATATTTTCAAAGTCATTCTTGCCAGCTTCCCTATCTTTAATAATATGCCTTTTGGCTCCATCAATATCTCCGCACATGCCGCTCAGGTATTTCCTTGTAAAATATTTTCTGCTTCTACAGATCCTCCACATCTCAATCCTCACATAAAGCCCCGGAAGGAACCGGTATATCAATTTGTACCACCACGGAGTCTGTTCCCTCCACCAGTATGATCTGGTCACTGACGGCGGTAGCTTCTTAAACAGGTTTTTTTCTATTTTCCTCAAGTTTTTTGTCAAGTTCATCATAATACCTCTTGATTGCATTCTGAGCAATATCAGTTATCTTATCAATCCTTTTGGTCATCTGTATAAGTTCCCTCACCAGTATAAAGATGATCACAATTGCTACCAGCAGAATGATCGATAATACAATTATTGCTTTCATCTCTTGCTGGACTTTTCAGTTTTAACAAACATCTTATGACCTCGTACAATAATGATCACTCCCAAAAGGTCTTCCAGACGGTCTGCCATCGTCCGGAAGAACCTCTTAAGAGCTAGTCTAACTAAACCTGCCATAGACAGTTTCTTTAATTGTTTCAAACCAAACCATGCCCTGTAACCGTAACCGTCAATATCCAAAGCGTAACTTTCATGTCCCGGTTGCGGTTCAGTACAATCAATAATTGTAGCCTTCTTACCAACAAGCTTCGGCTCCATATCATGCATTACAAAACCACTCGACCGACCCCGTTTCTTCCCTTCATAGCACCAGAAGGCTGCACTATATCCAACTATCTCTACCCTGTCACCAACCTTGTATTTCATGACTTCTTTACTGTTACAGTATAAATAAACTTATCTCCTTCCTGAACCGGAGCAGAAACATCAAACAAATCAGGTAAACTGCAGATGAATTCAAGCGCCTCGAGCGGATTCAGATTCTTTAATCTCAGGTAATTTATCACCCTCTCAATCTCAATCTCACGCCGGGTCTTGTAACCTATCCTCTCTTTCTTATAACTCATGTTCCTTAATTCTGGTTGGTAACTTCCCGTCAAAATCCTTATCCGGAATGCGACCGAAAATATCTATACCACGGTACTCAGCCATCTCATGAACAAGTAAGGAAATCCCAAATATCACAAGCAGGTAAAAACTCTGCCTGGGAACACCCATCCGCCGGGAAACAACACTAGCGCTCGTAAACTGGTACAATTCTTTCTTCAGCATGTAAAAATGCTCAGGATCACACATCACAAGCGCCGGTTCAATACCTACAGCCTTCATCCGGTTAGCCTCATCTTGAAACCTCTTAGTAATCGGATACAAATTATTATCCAACGCCTTGTCGTGTTCAGATCCACTTATCCACATAATATATCAATTTAATAAACTTGTCAGTTTAACAAACTCGCCAGATCCTTCTTGTTACCACCATATATATCCATGTTCCGCAACGCAAACATATGCCAACTTGCCAAATCACCAAAAACAATAACACTCACAACCTTGGTCAAACCATCACCACGCATATTCATCTCAATAACACCTACCTCACCATTCTCAACCCGAGTACACCTCCTGGCAAAATCATTTACATATGCATCACCCATCACCGCAATATCACCTACAGCATTGTAAACAGCCCGGATACGATACTTGTGCATCTCACGCTTGCTGAACATATACCCACGCGCCATAATTGTCCTGTATTCCCGACCTGTAACCATTATTTATCCTTTTTTTTCTTCTTAGGTTTCTTCCCAGGACGCCAACCCAAAAACTCCCAAATATCCATCCTGGCAAACTTATGATTCATAATTCGCTCTCCCATAGTTAAACTGGGATCAAAGAAAATTTCTCTATCTTTTGAGTTATCTTCCATTTTTACACCTTATTATAGATTAAATAAGATGATAACTTTTATTCAGTTAATCTTCAAATTTAATAATATCATCCAATTCCTTCCCACGTAACTGACCAGCATTCTTAAATAACGCATCCCTCGAATCCTGACCTCGCAAATAAGCCCCAAACAATTCCTCAACCCAACTCGAAAATGTAATCTTGTTACCAGTACGCAACCGAACCCTCGCTACCTTCCTGTGCCTCTCCTTTAACTTCTCATATATGTCAGGACTTATCCTGACCCCACCTAAACTGACCTTCTTCGTACTCATCTTACAAAGATATGATATCACTTTTGCTATACCCCCCAAAAGTGATATCAACTTATCAACATAGTGAATATGTGTGGACGAGGTAATATGCCCGGATTTCCAAAAACGAGAATGGAATTGGGGTAGGGGGGCATTGATATATATGATAATGGGGCCCAAAAAGAAAAAAGTTATTTTTTATTATGAACCAATACTCAATGATGATGGAAAAGATTATCAGCAATCAGTTTGATGCACACATGAGTGTGCAGGCTGTCAATGACGTGGTCAATGTGAAGATCATTTTAAATGAGCTACGCATGGGTGACAAGGACATATGTAAGACACATCATGGTAGACAGCTATGTGCTATGTTGCATCAACACATACTTGGATGGTCATGACAGTGGATGGTATCAATTATAGGCTCACAAAGCATGGGTACAAACGTGCTAAGGAGAGGCTTGGTATAACAGACCAGGTTGCTATCATCCTTGCTTGTCTTAATAATTCGAAAGCTGTTTGGAAGAAAGACAGGCAAGAAGGAATGAGATTAATAACAGTACTCGAGTAGTCGAGTGCTGTTATTTTTAACAACAAAAGTTATTTATTTTCCTGTTAACGCCGGATAATGATCTTGGCATGGTCATGTCCGGTAGATGTCTAACTTAAACTTTTATGCCATGAATGACATTATTCAATCATTCGAAACCAGCAGACCTGAATTCAATCTGCTGAGTGAGGGCGAACACATTGTTCGCTTGTCTCGCTATGAAATTTTGGATTCATTTACTCAGTACAGCCATGAGCCGAAAGCTGAGCTTCCTGCATGGTCCAACGCTTGTCCACAGTTAGCGATAACTGTTCTCAATGCCGAGGAAGGGAAGTCAGGCGGTCTGACTCACAGGCTGAACTTCGAGGGTTATGTCAAGTACGAAGAACTCTCCGAGGCACAGATCAAGTCTGGAAAGTATGAGAACGTAGAGGGCTACGCTTGTACCAAGAAAGGTGATGATCTGGTTCGGGCAGTTGATGAGGAAAAGACGAAGACCTGCGCCAATATTGCAAACCAGTTTGCAATGGCGCTCGGTATCCCGGAAGGGACAAACCTGATCGAAGGCCTGGATATGGCTCGCGATGAGCAGGTGACATTCCGTGTCACCGTTGTCAATGAGCCATATGACGGTCGTGACCAGCTGAGACTGTCACGCTTTCGTCAGATCGCTCAGGTTCCTGCCGAAGCAGACTTCGAGGATTGATGAGTAAATTAGCCGTTGGGTGTAAAAGCCTGACGGCTTTTTTTTGTTAAGAAAGTTATTGTTATGATTGATGAGATGTTTGTGATGCTGGTGGAGGGACACATTAAGTTGTAACCAGCGATAGTCTCATTGTAGCCAGGCAAAAAGCCTGGCTTTTTTTTGAAAAGGCCCCGCCATACTTTCCACAAAAAATTACAAAAGCCTTGTGGAAGGTGATCGGACCAATGACCCTACCATCCTTTCCACAAAGCTCTGGGTAATGGGGAATGAACTGAATGAACTTGTAAAAGCCATTACAAACCTACAAAATCTTTCCATCCCCTACAACTCTGTACGTGCCTGGACATAGGCAATTCAATGTTGGTTGTGGGGATATGGGGTATATGTGGTGGTGTGGTTTGTTGGTGGATTTTGTGAATTTTGTTAAGGGATGTATAGGGATGCAAGTGTATTGAAGTCTTGTGATAGGTTGTTTAAGTGTATTGAATGGTTGTTATGAGTGTATCTGTTGCCGGATTTGGTGGATGGCAGTTGTTGAAAAGCTGTTGATTTTTTTATGATGGCATTGGATCTTTTTTTCAGGAGCAGATTTTTGGATCTGCGATCCTGAAGAATAAGAAGGGGAACTGGTTAAGTTGCTGATACTCATGGGGGGTCATTCTCAGGATCGATACGCAGTTTCTCACTGGTGCAACTTTGCGTCTCAAATTGTTGATAAGTTTGAGACAGATTGTCTAGGATTCTGAGAATATTTGTCTCAATATTTATAAATTTGTGAGATAAACTACATATTGGGATGGGGAAGAACAAGAAGGAATTAACACCTATGAGGGATCACAAGGTTTATCTTGAGAATCCTTTTGAGAAGATGTTGGCGGTACATATTGCTGAGAAGGGTAAGAGTAAGATTAATAAGGTTATTACTCAGACTGGTCAGTTGGTTGACAAGGAGACTGGTGATGTTGTTGAGGGTGAGTCGTTATTTGTAGCTACCAGGAAGGTTGTTGATGATGATCAGTTCACGAAGGTATTTCATGATTCTATCAAGGAGACTGTTAATGTGAGTGACAAGGCTATTAATGTGTTGATGGTTTATATTGCTCCGATGTTGGGTAAGGATGAGTTACAGATATTGTTTGACATAGATGAATGTGAGGTTAAGACTGAGTATTCTCGAGCAACGATTTACCGTGCGTTGGCTGAGTTGCTGGATGCGGAGATCATTGCCCGGACGAAGTATCAGTGGTTATTTTTCATCAATCCGTTGTATATTTTCAACGGTGATCGGATCAGGGTGGTTAATGACTATGTTCGTAAGGCGGGTAATTTGCAGCTTGGTGATGGTCGGTAGCAAGCAATTATTTTCCCTTCAAATTCTCTTTTATTCATTTAAAACCTGGTAATGATGGCAATACTTCCAAAGATTAAAAAGATCCTGACTACAGGTGATTATTCATATACTGGTGTGAACAGTAATATTGAGAAATGTATTCTTCTCCTGGCTGCAGAGTTTGACAAGCTTGAACTCGAAAATGAAGCCATAAATCTTCAAAATGCACCTAAAGCATTTTGGGATGAAACTCAGGATAGTAGAGGTAGAATTGCATTTGCCATAGGTGTTAAGTTCAAGGATTGGTTTGGTATGACGAATGGTCCTTTTGATACCATGTCTGAGGCTCTTGATACTGTTGCATCTGATGGTGAATTTCTACTTCGTGTTGGTGGTGGTGAACCGCCCAAGATATTAAAAGTGTGGAGTTTCGGACGTTGGGAGGAACCTCGTTAATGCAAAGACTATTTATTCATTTAAAACTCAGAAAAGATGGAAAACAAAATTCCGGTTAACGCGATTGTCAACGTAAGGTTGTCACAACAGGCTATGAAGTCGCTTGGTATAAACAATGCTATTGGTGCTGACGAACGACTGAAGGTTGTTGGTCATTATCCGGCCGGTCATTATGTCGGTAATGGTAACCAGGTTCTTGCTATTGCTGACAAGTATGACGCTTTAAGACTTGTTGAGTTATGAGAACGATGGTGATTCTACTCATAGCAATTTCAACGGCTATTTTGATAGCGGTATGTATTATTTCTTACACTATTGGTTACGCCAATGGTAAGATCGAGATCTATGATGCCTGGCAGGAGTATTCTGACAGCATAACATCAAAGATTCGCAGGGAATGCTCAATTGCTCCACAACCTATTGAATTCCCAAACGGTGAAATCCTGTTGTTGAAAAATATAGATTATGAATGAAATTGTCCATAAGCTGAATGATGAACAGCTTGGTATACTTTCAGGTATCATCGATGAAGAAATCACCAAGTCAGGTAAAAGACCGGGTGTGATAGCTGGTGAAGCAGGTATCATACCGAACTATGTCTCTGCGGCCAGGAATCCGGTTTACATAGCCACAAAGATCCCGCGTGTACATTTGGAACTTTTGCTGACAATTCTGCGTATCGAAACCGACAATATCTTTACTGACATGACTCCGAAACGCTATGAGTCATTGCGTCAGGGTTGGGAGCGCAGGATTAAGGATTTTGAGAAAAAGGTTGAAAGCCAGGCCAAGCGTGGTAGGAAGAAAAAACCTGGGCTCGAGAGTAAGAAACTGGATCCACCCAAGGCTATTCAGAAAAAGCTTGAGCTTCCAGAGGATCCACCCGTACCTGAACCTGATCCCTGCCATACAACTACACTAAGGGATGCTGTTGAACAGACACCTGCTGAAAAACCTGCCGAGAATGTTGAAGAAGTTTTGGAGGATCCGACTGAAAATTCCTCAGAAGAAACCATTCCTGCTGATGTAGATCTTGCTGGTGCAGATCCTGCTGATGCAGACCATGAAATCCCGGATTCAGATGATGAGCCAGAACCAGATGAGAGTGAGCTTGAAATTCTTGATGGTGCTGTTAATGCAGAGGATATTAAACCCGAAAAAGTCGAATCGACAAAAGAAGAAGAAACTATGGAACGAGCTGAAAAGAATCTACGGGAAGATATCGATAATATCTATGACGAGGCCAAAGATAAGTACGGAGATACCCTTGAAAAACTTGATGATGTAATCGAGGAAGCTGCAGATAACTTACTCAAGCAAGCCAAAATGCTGAAACTTAAATTCAAGCTTAAAACCGTGTCGTCTGTTTTTACAGAGACATATTCTCTGAAAGTTGATGGCAGGGAATATGCATTTACTGTTCATTATAAAGGCGATGGCGAGATGTCTGTTATTCTACATACTCCAACCGGTTCTGCTGTTGAAATTATACATAGCAGGGCGAATGGTCTAGCAGTTATTGACTTTCTTGTAACCATAATAAACAAGGCAAAATTATGAAAGCAACCAATAAAGTCAGTGATTTCAATGTCAGTAATATTTTCGAAAACATTAAGTTGCCGAACTTCTGTATGGAGAAACCTTCCGGTTTCGAAGAATATAAATGGGTGACCAGAGACAACAGGATTGTACCGATCCATGAATTTCATGACAACCATTTGCTGAACACTTATAGAATGCTTATGAGGACAGTTCAGTATGCCAGGGAGATAAGCGAGCATACAATGATTACCCGCGTTGTTGAGCAGGTGATCAGGCAATGCCGCTATCATGTACATTTCATCGGTTACGAGATCTATCTGCGTAAAAATCTAAAAATTGAGGATAAACATGACAGAGCAATCACATCTGGATAATTTTGAGGACGATATAAATTCTCATTACGGCCACAAGAATCCTACTGGATGGTGTCTGTATATTTTCCTGGGTATCGTCATGGTTATACTTGTTACGGTTTCAATACTGATACTTAGGCATATATTATGAAATATTTAAGAACACTTACTGAAAAAAGCGTACTTGGTTTCGGTAAATATGCTGAAATGAAGGTTGGTGAGGTATTGAAAGTTCAAGCCGGTCCGAGCTATCTGATATGGGTATACTTTAACTGTTCTATGGTAAGTTTCTGCGATGATCTGCTTAAATATCTTAAGATAGATGAAGATGCTCGGATTGAAAAGCCTGGCATTGATGAAGAAAAATACTACCAGTTTATAAAGGAATTTACTGACATTGGCAAGCGTGGCCTGATATCCGATAAGATTATTTCAGATATCCGGAGAAAACGATTGCGTGCAAAAGGCAAAGCAAGGCGTGTGAGGGACAGCATAAGGTTTTCCAAAAAGTCAATGCAAAGGTACAACCAAGGCCATAGGTGAGAGAAGTGATCCAGGTCCTGAACACATATCCGGTCAGTAAAAGGCATTTCCTCGGATGGATGATAGAAACATATGCCGTTGACGAGAGATCATTCAGAAATGGTCCGTTCGAGGCCCAGTGTCAGGCGATATGGATGTTCCTGGGACATCCGACACCAGATATATCTAATTGGTCTGCCGATGAAATATTGTTCACTACAGAGGATTATTTATACTTGTACGAGGATGTATGCATCAGGTATCCATATGGTGCTATTGATGTAATTAAAGAAATTCGTAAATTAGACTACTCGGAAATACCCTTGGTCTACCCGGAAGCACATACCAAGAAAGATCTGGCAAAGGATCTGCGTCATGCTATAGTCAGCCGTGAGGTCAGCTATGAAATGAATATCAATTTTATCAAGTCATTAAGAGATGCCGTTGTGAGCATGATCCCTGGCGTGTCCAATGATGCTGATGAAGAAATTAAATGGAATGAATATATACAACAATCCTGGTCGAATGAAACTGCCCCGTTTTAACTTCAACTTCGAGGGAATACACCTGGTATTCCCGCTGATAGGTGTTTTCGGTATATATACCGTAACAATCTTTCCTTTTTCATTCTATCGTCACAAGTGGGCAATGCAGCATCAGATGAATTATAATCGTGAGACAATACATATTCAACAGCAATTGGAATGTGGGCTGGCAGGTTTGCTTCTATTCATCATACTGGGTTTTTTGATTAATTGGTTCATTGCCCTGCCAGCCCTGTTCCTTTACTGGATCCTGTATGGATTGTTCTTTGTCATGAATATTATCAACGGTTACTACTGGCGGCGAGCCAACAGGAGTATTTGCTTCAAGCGCGAAGCCAATCAGTATGCAAATATCTATGCCTATTGGAAGATACGCCGGCCGTTTTCATGGATTAAATACATCAATTTTGAATAAAATGAAAAAAGAAACTAAGAGATTGTTCATACTGTTTGTGATGATAGTTGTTGCTGTCATCCTGGTGACCTGCTGCGGAACTGTCGCACCAAAGGCAGGAAAACTGCAGGGCAATGAAAAATTCATAGGTTACATCGAGGACATTGAATATTTCCTGGCCGGTGAAGTAGGCTCCTATGTAGTGGCCGAAGGAAAATGCTCTAATGAGAAATGGTCGAAGATTCGGATTACAAAACCATTTGGACCTCATACTGAGCAAGTATTCCTTTATGAAGTATTTATTTGTGGCTGGAATGATTATATAAAGAAAGGTGTTCCTGTATGGTGGGATACAGTCCCGGAGAGTAGATACAGAAAATCTTATAACCGGATCCATGTTGATGGATATTTCTACCCGGTTTTTGCTACAGCAAGTTGGACTTATAATGATTAATATTATGGAAACTGAAATTTTAATGTTTACACTAACAGTCATAGCTGTAACTCTTGGTACTGTTATAGCTTCATGGCAGGATAAATGCATAACTGATGAAATAAAAAAATACAGGTTCAGAAATGAAACTGTTATTATGAATCCCATCAAACCATCATATGCATGGAAAACCTGGGGGAATATCTATGCGTTATTCGTCATTTTCGCAATCATCTCAGTGCAGGTAGTTCTTGGCAGATGGACATATATGTTCATGTGGTATCCGATAATGTGGCTGTTATGGTGGACAGTTCATGATCTTACTACCGGCTGGTTCATTCTTAAGAAACCCCTACATATCAGTTCAGATCCGATCAGCCAATATTTCGGAGCTGTATTCCTTCAGTCAGGGTTTCTAATGCTTGTTTGGAGGTTATTCTGGCTTACGTTGTTAACATTGATATACCTTAACTTATAGAACAGCACACCGGGAGAATACAGTAATGAAATACCATAGGTTATGAAGGCGCATTGAATACCCGTTGAAAAAGACGGCAATGGAGGTCCCTTTGGTGATCTTGGGTGTTGCCCGATTATAAAGAGACAGGAATTACCCGCCATAAAAGCCTTCTTCAATCTGGGTCGTGTGCTGTTCTTTTAAAATAGAGAATGATGAAATACGAAAAATGTGATTTATGTATTGATGGATGTTGTTATGCTTATGTCTGTTATTCTGGTATTAAATGCGAAGCAAAGCAAGGAAAATCCGAACCTGTATGTATGGCAACCATAAAGGAAATTAAAAAATTTAACCAAACCCCAAAGTAATGAGAGATAAAAGAAGAATCAAAACGGTTTGGCATGATGGAATTGGTCAGGATGTTTACTTATTGCAGAGGCACGTTAATTACATTTGGTTAGAATGGCTTGGGTGTAAAGGCTGGTGGACAACAGATGCACAAACAATATTTAGGGATACTGCTAAATCATGGGCATGGCATTATGATATAAAAGATTAAGTAATGATACAAGATAAGGCAGAGCAATTATTAAAGAAGATAGAAAAATTATCTGAGGAAATCGCATGGCGTTTAGGTACATCAACTAAATCATCTGATTTTTTACGAGCGAAGGAATTAAAAAAAGAGCGTATTGATGTTATTCTCCAAGCCTTTAAAGAAGTGGCTGAAGATGCAATTATCCAAACTCAACGAAAAAGAAGCAAATCAATTGCATTTAAATTTTTTGAGGATTATTGGAACTCATTAAATAAACAAGAATCATGAAAACAGGAATTGAATTAATTGCCGAAGAAAGGGCAGAACAAATTGAAAAGCATGGATGGACATCAGAACATGATGATCAGCATACAGATGGAGCATTAATTAAGGTAGCTGCAATATTGGCTGCAAATGGAACTGATGCCTATGTAAAATCTTTTGATGGAGAATTTGAATCAGGAGATGATGTGTGGGGCTTAGAACAAAAATTATCAGGTGATAAAAATAAGATTCACAGACTTAAAGTTGCAGGTGCCTTAATAGCTGCTGAAATTGATAGATTAAATAGATTAAATAAACAAGAATGAAATACCGTTGGGGAAACAATTCAAAACGTGCAACCATGAAGGGCAGGGAATGTATAATAATCGCACGTGGCAAAATGAATAGTATCCTTATTGAATTTGAGAACGGACAAAAAGAGGTAACGAGTAGATATGCAGTATATTAAATAAACAAGAATGAAAAGAATGGAATCTGAAGTAGCGAAAATATTGTCAGAACCGCTATCTGGCAATCATGAACTTCTTGATCACGAAAGGATCAAAAGACTTCAAGAGATAGTTTTAAAAATTGCTAGAACATTAGATACTTTATATTTAGGTAAAGAAGGCGAATCATGAGTTATGAAGTGATTTACGATCCGGACAGTCAGGAACATATGTTCTTTGTTCAGGACAATATGATGCTCTGCAAGAATCTCCATTATGACCGCTATGGTGATGAAGGCAGAGGCGATGCGATATCACGTACTGAGAGGGCCAGGAGAACCTATAAGGATCCAAGATTCGAAAAAGGGATCCGTTCATGCTGGGAAAGAAAAGAAGGTGGTCCACATGGTCATTTCCTGTTCGGTTGGAGATATCCACACTATTATGACAGAATGGATATGAGTCGTGACCACCTGTCAACAACATTGCAAATGATCAGCAAGACCAGACCAACATTCTCAGTGTGGTTGTTCTATCATCAAATACCTTGGAGGTTTTCCTTCAGCAAAAGAGCAGGGAAGAAAACTATTGATTTCCATCTATGGGCATTGTCATTGTGTGGCAAGGTATGGGCAGAAATCCTTTATTATCTCTGGTCAATACCTGAAATGATTGTAACAATTCTCTGGTCTAAGCTATGGAAGCTGATCCTCGGAGTCAGACGTGAAGTTACCCAGGAAGAATATATGAATCGTAAGCATGAATTCCTTGCTGTTAACAGGCGTAAGCAAAAGTGGTTAAAACTCATTCCACCGGTATATGGTTTGTATGGCCGGGCAGAACAGCTTGACTGTATGCCAAGATCGTTTGGACGGTTCCTGATGAAGAAATTACTTCTGTTGGAAACTCCCAGGCAGAATCATGTAATGCGTCTTTTGCTTGGTGCGAAAGTGACAAAAGAACAGGTTGAACAGTACCGGTCTCAGCGTGGTGGCCGTTGGAGCGGATCCTTTACCATTATGAACGACCGGGACTTTGAATACAATGAAAGTACTGCTAACAGGCTTGATAAGGATTATCTATGGGTATTGTATCACGAAAGATATCCGAGATCCTGATGAAGTCTTGAAATTATTTCCTTTTTAAACTTTTAACTAACTTTGTACTGATTGCTGTACCAGGAACGGTACGTTTGGACGGCGGCTCGTTACCGCCCAGCTCCACAAATAGATGGCTCCTGTTTTCCATTATTGCGGTGTTGTCGTGATGATTGGATAGGGAATAGCCGGATGGTACGGGTGTCTCACGACACTCGAGATCTCCCCGGTAAAGCGGTCGCTCCCGCCATCGGCGCTCTTTGTAATTTGCCAGTTGTTCAGAAAATGCCGGAGTGTAGCGTAATACTGGCCGGTCGTATTACAGACATCAACACCTGATGTCAGCTACATGGTGACGCATTTGAGGGCGATGCTTTAACACCGTTTATCCGGAAGTCCTCATGCCTGGGGCTGAATGTTTTGACAGCGTATAATCGGCCTGGAATATTGTAGCAATCAGGTTTAATCGGCGAAAGTCGTTTCGATCAAGAGCATCGGTTAGCTGCTTGACAGCTATCTGTGTTCGGGGGAAATAAGTGAAGTATAGTAGCTTATTTCCCTTTTTTGTTGCTTGGAACCAAGCAATTATTTTCCTTTAAAATCTTAATAACGATACGAAATGAGTGAATCAACAGAAGATAAGCTCCGGTCAGCGATGCTGGTACTGGGCAAGGATCTACTCGTAATGAGCAAAGATTCGTTTCGAAACTGGGCATCATCGCTTGATGCTGAAACAGCAGAACTGTTGCTCGAGAAGCATCGGAGCAACCGGGATTTCTACAGAGCAGTACTGACAGAAGAACGTAAGAAGGAATTCCCGCAGGCATTCCGGTATGTTGATGCTGAGAAAAAGCTCGAGAAGTATAACCAGCAAGGCAAAATATTGAAAGAAGTTGTCGAATCAAATAAATCTTAGAGAAATGGAAAAAACTTATGAATTCGTTGAGGACAAAGTTCAGAACATATCTATGGATATGCTGAGTAAAAGTATCAGGCAGGAAGGTCGTTACGGCCGGGTGCTTGAGACAAAACCTGTCCAGATCTGGATGCTTATGACATCAATCATGAGTATGCTTGAGGAAGAAGATTTCAATTATGTGCAGGAAAAGATCAGTGTACAGAAGAAATCTTCCCACACCTTCCTGAGTGATGCAGATACCGAAAAAGGGTACAACAGAACCCTTGCACCGATCGAGAAGTGGAAGTTTGATAAGGTGATAAACCTTATTCAGCTGCCGGGTGTTTATGAAGGTGACGATGAAGGTACTGCTGATGCAAGAAATGCAGCGATCGGTATTACACTGAATGATCATGGCATAAGTGTTGCTTTTGGCATGAACGTCAAGCAATGTATTAATTTCAATGTTTATGGTGGTACTTTGCTGAGGACATACTCATATGCTGAGGAACGCGGCATGCCCTGGGAGCATATGGAATTCAAACTGAGGCATTGGATCAAGAACCTCGGACAGATCTGGAAAGTGCAGAATGACATCATGAAAACGATGAAAGACCATGAACTGCCATCTGAAAAGAAAATCATCCAAGAGGTTGTCGGTGGTCTTTACATCGATGCGATCAAGTCTGCATATTACAAAGGATCTGTTACGCCGTTCAATACCCATGAGCTGAGTGAGTTCACCCAGAAGATTGTCAAGGAAAAGCGTGACCAGGATCAGCTTGGCACTGTCTGGGATCTGTACAACTGGGGAACCAGTATCATGCGTCCGGGAACTATGGATATCGGTGAAATCGCAAATAACAGCAATCTTTGGGCTGACCATCTCATCGACAAGTTCAAGCTGGATGTTCAGGAGATAAATGTCTGATCAATGAAGAAATCAGAAAAGACCCAGACCAAGAAAAAACGGGTCCAAGTGGATAGTAAGACCTGGATCGAGGTTGATGTAAATATACCTGACCAGGTCGCTATCCAGCGATTTCATGACCGTCTTGAATTTTCCCGTAAGCGGAAAATTCGCGGTGGTGAGGATGCAGAAAAGCCAAATCCGCCTGAAATTCCTGATACCGGGAAAGAATAAAGCAATTATTTTCTTCTAAAATATTCTTAACAACATGGAAGGATTAAAAACTAAGTTCGTTAAAGGCTATTCATTTCTAACAAAGGTTAGAAAAGCTCGTGTAATCGGTATTGCAGAAAAGCATGATTGGAATGAAATGATAGAACAGGATAATATTGGGATGATATCATTTTTCAAGAAGATTCAAGGTTTCGAATGCAGGATAAATGTTTATTTGACTACCATGAGTGTGACCACATATATCAAGCATCCCAAGAAAGGTCGCGGTCAGTTGTATCGCAAAGCTGTTGATCCGAAACAGCTGAATAAGATTTTCAAGAATCCGCGTCAGCATACCGGAATTGGTTATTATACAAAACCCAAAAAGAAGAAAAAATGAGCAACTTACCTGCAGGATCAGACAATGATCCAAGAGCGCCCTGGAATACCAGGTATCCAGATGGTCTAACCTGTCCAAATTGCGGTTCACACTCTGTTAGTAGTGAACATTACGTGGTAAACAAAATAGACTGGTTCGAGAATGGATGTAACGATTGCGGCGAGAAATGGGATGATGGTCCGGATCCGGATGCAATGAAAGGAGGACCAGATTATGGTGCATGAATCATGGATTAAATGGAGGAAAAATAGAAAAACGATTTTCCTTGGTAGAAATGGTACATTCAAATGTATTGGAGTAGTTATATGGAGAAGTGTTGACAGAGAAAGAATTATTATAGAACCTATTACATCGAAGAATAAGTTTGGCAGATGTACTATTGTCATACCCGGTAAAGACCTGAAAAGAGTAATTAAGAGACTTAAATCAATCCAAAAAACACTGAAATACGATGACAGTAATGATGAAATGCGGTCATACCGCTAATGCTACGGATGCCAGGACAGGCAAACCTACCTGTGCAATCTGTATTGGTCTAAAAGAGGGAGCAGAAACAGTTACAGAAGCTCCTGATCTAACTGGCCGGAGAGCCAGATGTTTATATTACCGTTCATGCAGTAACGAGGTTGATTCAGATATTGAACTGGCATTCTTTGGTCACAACAAGGATGGTGAGCATGACGATTATTACTGCGGTTGCGAAGGTTGGGATTAAAAAATATCGAACATGGATAATGAGCAGTTAACCAAGGTATGTGAGATCCAGCTGAAGTACAATCCAGAGATAAAAGCTTCGGATCGTCCGCAGATACAGAATTCAGATGCAGCCGTAGAAATTCTACGCAGGGTATGGGATCCGGACAGTATCAGGATCCAGGAGTCATTTAAAGTAATCTTGCTGAATAATTCAAATCGAGTACTCGGCGTACTGAATTTGTCGAATGGAGGCATGGCAGGCACTACTGTTGATAATCGAATCATGTTTGCTACGGCTCTGAAAGCTCAAGCAACATCATTGATTGTAGCACATAACCATCCGTCAGGCAATGTTGAGCCTAGCGGTTCAGACAAAAATATGACTGATATGATTATTGATGCCGGGAAATTATTGTCTATTCAGGTACTCGATCATATTATCATAACTAATGAATCACACTTCAGTTTTGCCGATGCCAATATGTTATGAAAGAAAATGTTGAGAACATAGTCTATGCTGATCCTGCAAGATTTAAGAGTAGTTCCTGGGATGCTGATAAAGGCAGATCTATCCCAGGAGGCGATATAGCAGAATCTTACAGCGCAGATATGATAGGCCAGAAAAGTACTTTCAGAAAGCCTTTTAAGTGGAAAGACGGTCTGAGAATATCAACGGGAATGAAATTTACAGGTAGTTATGGTGGCGTAAGAACGAATGTCACCACATACCGGTTGGTTCCGATCGAATATTACAAAGGGAAGTCTCATACACACCAGGAAGCCTCGAAATTGAATTATTTGAAAGATGATGGTGAATATCATCACGGGTTCACTTATAACGGTATGAGGGTTAAAAAGGGTAAGCAAGAGTATGTTATGTGTGATGAGCTGATATTCATGCCAAGAGAAGAAAAACAACAGGAACAATTAACACTATTTTAACATGGATAAACCGACATTGTATATTGATCCATCCATTGCATTGCCTGACAATGATCAATGGACCAACAGATTTGAAATCAGATCTGAAACGAGCAACCGCATTTATATAATTGCTCAGAATAAGAAGAACCGACACTGGGGATGCAGTTGCCCGGCTTACCGTACAAGGCGATACTGCAAACACCTGAGATCCCTTGGTCTGCCAACTAACGAAACACCACATGAAGTCCAGATCGAAAACATTTGACAGTCATTGGTTTGACCTGATGGATGCATTGGAATCACCGATTCTGACTCACTCTCAGGCGTGGGCGGATACCATACCGCAGAGATTGCTTGCCCAGGTAACGGTAGCAAGACTTGCAAATATGGTCCAAAAGAAAGAAACTGCTACAGATGTTGAAGTGGCTATTTTCATTTATACACGATCTCTTGAAGCACCTATGAGCAGTGAATGGGCAGATATTTACTTTCATATAACCTGCAAAGTATTGGAGCAGTATTTCGGTGAGAATCATTGGGATGATATAAAGGCTCCGAAAGATCTGGATGATTACAGTATCAATTATCTGCTAGGACCGTTGCGTAAGCACATCTATGAAAAGCGAAGAAAGATATTGAAACAAAGGATGAAGGAAGCTGAGACTACAAAATCTGCCAGTACCGAGAAGCCAGGCATAGTTGATGGTCATTATACATTATGGGATTCCTAGACGGCTATAAAACTTACAATCCCGAGAAGGAAGGTTACGGGGATCAACAGCAATGGAACAGGGCTTTCTTTAAGAGGATGAGTCCTGACGAAGCCTGGGAGGTATTGCATGAACAGGATCCGTATACTGTACTTGGGGTTACCACAGAGGCAACCACAGATGAGATCAGGAAAGCTTACTACAAACTTGCTATGAGATGGCATCCTGACAGGAATCCGGACGATATTGCAAGGTGTGAAAAGATGATGAAAAAAATAAATGCAGCATATTCATTAATAGGTTAATATCATGGGGAAAATTAAGGAACTTTACCTGGAATATTTGTCAGATCATCCAGAAGTTCTGGAACAACTGGCAAAAGAAGCCGAGCTAAATGAACAGGAATTCTGGGAGTGGGCAAAAAAAGAGGGGAAACTCAATGATAATATGTAGGAATTCTGTACCTTAGCAGTGTATAAAAGGGAGCGTAATGCTCTTTTTTTATCTTTCCCGGAAACTCCCGGATCGTAATGTCTAACTAAAAAAAATCTATGAGAAAATGGATGGTTTTACTTACATTTCTTACTATGAGTTTATACTGCGCGGCTCCCGTTGGGGTCAGTCCAGTAGCGGAAGCTCAGAAGAAGTGGAAAAGCTTGTATCCGAACTGGGAATCTTTCTCAATGACGAAGCAGGCAGAACTTATTCATATATATCAACTATCACCGAACAAGGATCTCTGGTTCCCGGATAGCTTTCCCAGGCGTTTCCAGAGCAGGTTTACTATCAAACCAAGGAATTATATGGATGAACGAATCAATGAACTTTTAGGGAATGAATGAATTTGAAAGCAATGAGGAAATGTACTTTTCCTGGTGGCTGGATGAACTGAAAAAGCATGGTTACATAACTCTCCTGAAATATCAGCCCAAATCATTTAAATTGTTCGATGGAGCCACAATAGGCTTTATAGAACAGCTTAAGACCAAAACAAAGGAGCGTACCGTTAAATTACTGGTCGGCCATGAATACAAGGCAGATTTCCTGATCTACTGGTCGAAAGAACTGCATAAGAAGCTATATGTGGGTTACAACGATATACTTACCCAGAGTGTAAAAAGCTATCCAATAATAGCTAATTACTCAAGTGAGCGTGATCTGTATTATTCAGTTATCGATGTAAAGGGAAATTACAATCAGAACGATGCATGGCGAAGATTTGCCATCGATCAGAAGTGGGTATTCCAGATCCACCACATTTATGTGCAAAAAATAATCACGCATCCGCAGGTTAACAAGAAAGGGCAGATAATCCCTGCAAATGCACTGTTTCCAACGACATTCCTTCCAGAGAGATTCAAGACAACTGATAAAAGTGGCGGTCCACGCAAGATTCGCTATAAGTACAAATCACTTGACGAATATCTTTTAACGAGGGCAGGCATAGATAATTAATGAAAAAATAGCCGAGGACTGTTTGATCGTTGATATGCCTGCCCTTTAATTATTTTCTTCTTAAACCAAATAAAAGAGAATTATGGCACAAGTAATTTTGAGAAATGACTTACAAGGTCCGGAATTTCTGGACAGAATTCTTAAGACAGTGAGTAAATTCACTGGCGTATCCGAAGGGATGATCATGATAAAAACCAGAAGGCGTGAAGTTGTACAAGCAAGACAGATATGTATGTACTTTGCAAGGTTAATGACGAACTGCAGTACATCCAAGATCGGCGAGACCTTCGGCATGAAAGATCATGCAACCGTTCTTCATGCAGACAAGGTAACCCAAGGTTACATAGATGTAGACAGGAAGTTTCGCGGGCATATCTTTGAAATGAAACTTGCCCTGGAAAATTATATCACAAACATAGATGATACTCTTTTGGTTTGTGAGCAATGCGGAGGCATTAACATCCAAACTAAGGCATGGGTGGATCCTAATAGCAACAATGTTATCGAACTTTACGAAACAGGCGATTCTGATGATAATTGGTGCAATAAATGTGAGGCTCATACGCGCTTTATGCTAAAAAGTGAGTTTAATAAGATGAGGGCTGACGATGCTGAATACGAAGAAGTACCTGCCGAACAGGTAAGCGAAAAATTACCTACAAATTTCTGATCTATGAATATACGCTGGCGACCTTACCAGATTGCATGCAAGCAGGCAATAAAGGAAAAATACGATAACGGGATCAATAAGCAGCTGATCGTGCAGGCTACCGGGACCGGTAAGCGCATGCAAGCCGTTGACCTCGCAAAGCATTTCAAGAGAACTATGTTCCTGGCACACCGGGAAGAACTTATCATGCAGGCTTACCATGAGATTGAGCAGTACTGGCCTATGAATGTGGGCATAATAAAAGGACCGGTATTCGAAGTCGAAAAGAAAATTGTCGTGGCATCTGTTCAGACCATTTATAACCGGCTGGACAAGATAGATCCGAGAGAATTTGAATTGCTCATCATAGACGAGGCACATCATTATGTCTCTCCATCTTACCTGAAATCAGTAAGGCATTTTGAACCGAAACTGACTACCGGCTGGACAGCTACACCAAAAAGGCTTGACGGTCTCAGCCTGACAAATATTGCTCAGGAGATAACATTTCAATATCTTATCGAGGATGGGATCCGGGACGGTTGGTTAGCACCGCTGACAGCATACCAGATCCGCACACCGGCAGATATCAGCCGGGTTAAACGAACCGGTGGTGACTTTAATCTTAAACAGCTTTCTGAGAAGGTGGATTCCGAGTTAAGAAATACTTTAATCGCTGCAAAATACAAGGAATATGCGGACAATAGACAAACTATTGCTTACTGTGTGGACATTGATCATGCGTATAATCTGGGTCGTGTTCTCCGTGATAATGGGATTAATGCTGATACTGTCGTTAGTGATACTACTCGCTGCCCAAACAGGACACAAATTGTCGAAAGCTTTAGAAAAGGTGAAATAAGCGTCCTGACAAACGTTAACATACTCACTGAGGGTTTCGATCATGATGATGTCGGATGTATCATTATGGCGCGTCCTACGCAGTCTGAGACACTATATATCCAGAGTATCGGCCGGGGAACAAGGCTGAAATCAGATATGTTTCAGGAAAGGGTAGGCAGTTCGGACTGTATAGTTCTTGATTTCGTGGATAATTCTGGTAATCTATCCCTGGTAAATGCCTGGGAGCTGGAAAGAGATAAACCGATCGAGGAAAGACTTTTCATTCCGGAGAAACACCGGCAGAAATTACTCGAGGAACGCGAAAAGCGTGAGAGGCGTATGAGGATCCGCTACGGTTCCGATAAGAAGATCAACCTTCTGAAACTTCCGGAAGTGAGACCGTGGAATTCTGAGAAAATGCTTGAGCCGGCCACCGAGAAACAGCTTAAGTGGATCATCGATATGGGAGTGTACCAGGAAGGCATTGAATATACGAAAGCTATGGCTTCTGAACTGATATCTGCACAGCCGGCAAGAGAATGGCAGATCCGCTGGCTGGCTGAGAGGAAATACGATGTAAGCGGTAAAGTAACGCTTGGTCAGTTCCAGAAAGTCAAATGGCTTATTGAGAACCGTGAAAAATATGCAATGGACGATAAAACCAAAAATAATCTGTTAAGCGATGACAACTAGAAAAATGAACCCGAAAGTTGCGAAGCTTGAGAATCAAGCAGCAAGAAAACGTGTCGATGAACACCTGAAAAAAGGTGAGAAGATTGAACTAAAGACATGGCATAACCATGTTGACCAGCGCAATGAAATAGCTTCATTCACATCAATTGCTGGTGATAAGTTATATTTTGTCGAACCAAGGAAGGATGAAATATTTCTTCCATTCTATGAGTATCACGGCGATCACTCCGAAAACTGGATAATAGCCGTTGATGTCAATACCAACGTTGAGATATTCCGTAAGAGTACAAAGACTGTTGACATGGTTAACTGGAAATTACCTTCTTCTGAAATCAACAATGAAGAAAATGGCAAAAAAAGTAAATGAATTCAAGGTAGGCAAACCGACAATAGTTGGTTCTACCACCATCAACCATTCTGCAAGGGTCAATATGGGATTGAACTGCAGTGCATACGTTCTGATGGATTATATCTATCGTTGCGTTCAAAACAAAAAGGAGGTCGATGTTATCGAAACCTACCGGAAAACCGGCTTCACCCCGGATCAGCAAGAAGCATTATTGCATGACCTGGTCGATAAAGGTTTCATATACCCGGAAAATACTCCGATACCTAAGATCACTACTATGTGGGAGAGTGCATTTGCAGATATCGAAGTTGAATTTGAGAATGCTTTCTGGACAAAGCTGATTGATGGGCAAAGGAAGGTAATCTGGCCTGGATCCAAGAAAAGAGCATTAAGCAATTATATCAAGGTCAGAAAAGGATATTCCCGCGAATTCCTGACAAGCCAAAGAAATGCTTACCTCGAATATCTCGAGCTGGAACGAAAGGGAGGATTCAATCGCAGGATCATGATGGCAGATAAATGGCTGAATCCAATGAATGCGTATTATGAAATTGATTGGAGGTCCGAGGCGAATAAGCTTTTAGCCGGGTTTAAATCAGCTGAGAAAGCCAAAAAGGAAACCATAACTGAAGAACAGCGGAAAAAGCAATATGAGCAAGATAGCGACCAGCAAGGGGATATTTGAGATTAATATCCCTTTGTCCGGAAATGGTGAGCATTATATCACCTGCCCGATCTGTACTCCAACCAGGAAGCCGGAACATCACAAGGAAAAAAAGTTTGCAGTAAATCTTGGTAAGGATCCTATGCCGTGGAGATGTAATCATTGTAAGGAATCCGGATATGTTCTTACTGAGGAATATCTGTCCCGCGCAAAGATTAAACCTGTCCTGAAGAATTATGACTACCTGCCGATAAGCGACCCGGTTGTGAAGTGGTTCTGGGAAAAAAGAAAAATCAGTGTCAGTACATTGCGTCATTTCGATATTTCAATGAACAGTGAATCAATACTGCTGAACAGAATTTCCCCTGGTGAAGAACACCTGCAAGGTAAATGGGTAACCAAGAAATGCATCAACTATAAGTACAAAAAGGATGATGTTCTTGTGAACATTAAGTTCCGGGATCCTGTTAAGAATTTCAAAATGATACCGGGTGCAAGCCTGATCCCGTACAATATCGACAGTATCAAAGGTTCGAAATGGGCAGTAATAACCGAAGGTGAGAACGATGTCCTGGCATATCATGAAGCAGGAATAACACCGGTGATATCTGTTCCGAATGGAGCGTCCATAACCGATGATGAGAAGAAATATTACATTGAGACCGGTAAGATAAGGATTATGAGCAGCATCAATCTGGACTACCTGGATCCTGTTCTGGATGATCTTAAAGATATTGAGATGTTTTACATTGCTACGGATGATGATCCACCAGGAGTAAAACTTAGGCAGGAACTTGCCAGGAGGCTAGGCTTCGAAAGATGCAAGTATATCAGATTCGGTGACTACAAGGATAATGATGGTAAACCTATAAATGATCCCAATGAACTTTTGATAAAGCGTGGCAAGGCATTGCTGGCAGGAACCATTGAAAATGCAAAGGTATTCCCGATCGAAGGTGTTACTATCGCTTCGGATCATGAGGATGAGATCCATAAAAATTATCACGAAGGTAAAACATCAGGAGTAGAGACAGGCTTTGCATCATTGGATCCGTTTTTCAAATGGATAAGAGGATGGACAATCGTTATAAACGGATTTCCAAAACAGGGTAAGACATCGTTTGCCCTGGTGTTGATGCTTATTTCTGCCGTAAAATATAAATGGAAATGGGGGATTTACTGCCCGGAGAACTACCCGCCGGCAGATTTGATAGAAATAATGGTTTCAATACTTATCAACAAGCCTGTTGAACCTGGTTACAGCAAGAGAGCCACTTATGATGAGATGCGTGAAACGTGGAGAAGCTTTATTGACAAGTATTTTTTCTTTGTTGACCGTGAAGAAGGGTATACTCCTGAAGAACTGCGGGAAATTAAAAGACAGATGATCAAACAGCATGGTATCACAGGTTTCCTGACAGATCCCTGGTCTGCACTGAACCATAGATTTACCGATGTTGACCATTATATTGAGCAACAGCTGAATTTTGAAGGGAGGCTCAACACGAAGTATAAGCTCATAAATCTCATTTGCCATCATCCTAAGACGATAAAGGATTCCGGAGATCTTGACAAACCGCCGTCACATGCACTGCTAACCGGTGGCCAGAGATGGTGGTCCAAAGCCAATGCTATAGTGTGTGTTCACCAGGAGAAAAGCAATGAATGGCTATCTGACAAGGTTGGATTTCATGTTCAGGCGATGCGTAATAAGCAGCGTGGCGGGGAAACAACGAATGAGACCAATTATCCTATATTCAGGTATGACCGGCTGTCCAGGAGGATCTATGAACGTGAGGATCCCAAGGATGAGAATTCCAAGTTCACAAGGTTTCCATTTGTATCATACATGGACGGTAACCAGGGATCCATATTTGAAGGATTTTAACTGAAATTATTTTCATCCCAAATCATTAAACTATTTATTATGAGTGGACATAGTTATTCAGAAAAATGCCCGAACTGTGGTCAAGCGATGAATTCGTATAGCGACAGCAAACCGGTTTCTACCGTTAGTCATGAGTGCGCCCATTGTGGATTGATGATCAGTCCTAACCTGTATTACATGAATCTCAATGAGCTAAATAGCACAAGGGAGGATTGGGAAATGGAGAAACTTGAAGAATTACCAAAACAAGACTTGAATGCATTTTAATTATGAAAACATTTGACGTAGAAGTTAAGTATACCCAGAGAATGTCCATAGTAATTGAAGCTGAGGACATAGAGAAGGCAAAAGAACTGGCGGATCAGTTCTATTATAGGATAAACTGGTATCGTTTTGATAAAAATGCTGACGGTGATATTGAAGTTTATGTTGAAAAAACAAAATCAACATCTGTTGATGATATAGAAGATTATCTTGAACGATTAATAAAAACATCACCATGAATGCAACTGATCAAAAAAAGCTTACCGATGCCGGATGGGTAATAATCCGGGAGCGTGACCTGCATCCGATAGGGTCCGGAGCAGATAAAAAGACAGGTTATGAAATCTGGGCCAAGACAAGAGTTCAACCTGAGTGGCACAAATACTCTGCCACGCTGACTTATCCAAGTAAGGCAGCCAGGCGCAGGGTTATGAAAATATTACTTGATAATTCTAAAATAGTGGAGGACTGAATGAAAGCAAATAACAAAACTGAGGATCCTGACGTAAAGGATGTTCAAACTCAAGAAATCCTGGAAGAAGGAGAGTCATTGCTCAAACCGATCCAGGTAAAGAAACTGTTCATTGAGATCGATACCAAGATCAAACATTTCGAACAGTATGCAGCCAAAATCGCTGTTGAAACCGATGATTCCCTCGTTATAGCCGAGAATAATATCTCTGAGCTGAACGAAATCCTGAGAAACATTGAGAAGGTCAGGAAGCTACGTAAAGATCCGTATTACAAAGCCAGTAAGATGATCGATGAGTTTGCAAAAACTCTGAGTAAACCTCTCGAGGAAGTGAAATCAGCTATCGGATCAGCCATCACCAATTACAAGAAGATCCAGGCTGCCGCCGCAAAGATCGAGGCTGAGAAGGTGGCAAAAGAAGCAGAGAAGAAGGCCAAGGAAAAAAATGAAGAATCCGATAGGATAATCAGGATCCGCAGTCAGCTTACGGCCAGGATATATGGTGGGAATTGGAATGACAAGACAGGTCAGGCCAAAACATCCCGTGGATGCCTTAAATCAGCTGATTGTGAAATTCTCAGCACAATCATAGACAAAAATATTCCAAAGCCTGACGAGTTCATTCATTACAGAGAATCCTATGAGCAGATGGTACAGGATGTAAAGAATCTCCTGGCCGAACATAAAGCCAATCTTCTACTTACTGAGAGCGAGTCTGAAGAATCCCGTGAAGATGCAATGGCCGGTATAATGACTGCCAGAACAAAAGCCGAATCAGATTCAGCCAAGACAAGCGAGGAAATGAAGAAAAAGATTGATGCTGAGACTGAAAAGGAAATTAAGGGTAGTGAGAAAGAAATCAAGGAAGCTAGGAAAGGCATCAGGAAGAATATCAAGTTCGATGTGTATGATTTCGCGAAAGTTCCGCGAAAGTTCCTGACGCTTGATGAAACAGCGGTAAGGGAATGGATAAAAGCCAATGATGAAATAGTTAAGCAGAAGCTGGAAGATGGAGAAGTCATCATCGATGGCATGAATGTTTTCTACGAGGATTCCTATGTCAGCAGGTAAGATAAAAGACTACAAAGGTCCCAAAACGCACCACGGGATTATCGCTCAGATCCGCAAGGATCTCAACGAGCAGAATATCCGCATGTCTCACGACCATATTGAAAAGGTCGTGAGGCTGTTTTTTTCCAGCTATGGCATAGGCTGGTACTTCAGGATAGGAATAAATTGTTATGTAAAAGGCGTGGGTTATTTCAGACTTCCACTCAAGGTCCGAAAAAAAGCTTATAACCACCGCATAGTTATTAAGAAGCGTCACAATTTCAGGAAAAGGCGAAGAAGGAAGGAACTGCGGAAAATTCGTGAGGCAAAACGATATGAAGAATGGCGTAAACGTATTGAATCTCAAGGTTAAGTCGTGATTTTTCATTAACTTTACGGTCATTCAGAAATTATATTTTTTATAAATCTCTATTATTAATTTTTAAACATTTTTAATCATGGTAAAAGCAACATCATCTGGAAACTTTAAAGCCGTAAAACTGCCTGAACCAAGTACGACTGTTGCAAGATGTTACTCTCTCATCGATATTGGAACTGTTCCGAACATCTATCAAGGTCAGCTGCAAGGTCATGTACACCGAATTTTCCTGACCTGGGAGCTTCCGAAGTTCAAGGCTGTTTTCAACGAGGAAAAAGGTGAACAACCGTTCGTGGTAAGCGAGGAATTCACCTTGAGTACCAAGGAAAACTCAAATCTGTCCAAGCTGGTCTCAGCATGGAGAGGTGTTCCGTTAAGTGCTGCAGAAATGAAGGAATTCGATCCTGCGGTCATGGTCGGGAAGTCCTGTCTCATTCAGTTCATGCATAAAAGGAAGAAAGCATACCAAGGACAGGAAGTGGCCGAGGTCACCAACGAAAACACCAATCTCAAGATGCAGGCGATCATGAAGCGTCCAAAGGACATGGAAATGCCTGACCAGATCAATCCAACTTACATATGGGATTGGGAGAAGATTGAAAAGGGGGAAGAACAGTTCGATCATGAGAAGTTCGAGTTGATACCGAATTTTCTCAAGACGAAGATCATGGAATCCCAGGAGTTCAAGAAGTATGCAACACCCATTGAAGGGGAAGCCACTCAAGCCGGATCCGAGGACAGCGGAGGACAGGTCACGGCTGAGGACTGGTAATGCGTGAACCCAAGTACAAGCATTTCTTCACTGTAATAAACGGTAAGTTTATTTTCGAGGAAGAAGATATGCTTGAATTCAAGAGGAAAAACCTGGAAGGCAGACGAGGCTATGCAATCATCGAACGAGTCGAAAGTGACATTACGCCAAACCAATATGCCTACTACTTCGGCGGGATAATTCGTAAGGAATGCATGAAATCGGAAACCTTCCAGGGCTTATCCGAAAAACAGGTCCATCAGGTTCTTTTTGCTGATCTTAGATCTACTGTCCAGGGAATAAAAATGCCTGACGGAACTACCAGAATGGTAACCATTACAGAAGATTTCTCGAGATACAAGCAAGATGATATGCGTAGGTATATTGAGGAACTGATACCTCACCTGCAGGTTGAATACGATATCCATCCAAAGCCTGCGGACCATTACAAGTACAACAAGTTTTACTTTAACGATATACATCTATAATTATGAACAAAATTATATTGCCACTACTGCTATTAATATTGTTTCTGCAGTGCCTGCAAATCTTTTTCGATTCGAAACAAAACGATAGATCACATGAATGCTGTTCAGTTACAATGGAACTTCTGGATTATACCATCGAAGCTTTGTCAGAATCAGATAGCATACTGCTCGTTATGATTGACACAAATTTCCATTACGATGCTCTAGGACATGAAACAGTTTCAGATCTACAAGATGCTGTTCTTCGAAATTCCAAGTTCATCGGTCAGCTATTTGATATTGCTATTGCCCGATATGATTAATTGATAAATTATGACTTGGAAAGATATCTTAAACCCCGTCATGGAAAGCAGGAAAATGCAGGAGATGAGGCGTTTTCTAACCGAAGAAAGAAAGCGGAAGAATATATATCCGCCCGGTAATGTTGTTTTCCGTGCCTTTGATCGCTGTCCCTTTGACAAGACAAGGGTAGTCATCATAGGCCAGGATCCATACCATACTCAAGGTACGGCCGATGGACTTGCATTTTCCACTCAGCAGGAAAAACGGCCACCTTCACTCGAGGTTATCTTTAAGGAGATCTACACGGATTTTAATGTACAGTATTTCCATAATGAGACCTACGAGGAATATTTCCCTCGCAATGATCTGTCCGGATGGACAAATCTCGGTTTCCTATTGCTTAATGCAACGCTTACCGTAGAGGAAGGAAAACCGAATAGTCATAAGGATATCGGTTGGGACGAAATCCTGAAAGCAGTATTCGAGGGATTGAACAAGAAAGACCACCAGGTAGTTTTCCTGCTATGGGGAGCTGAGGCCAGGAAATGCAAAGAACTGATCACGAATAATAAACATATCGTGTTCGAAGCTGCTCACCCGGCTGCAGAACTTTACAAAGACAACGGCGGGTTCTATAGTTGCAGACATTTCAGTATCGTAAGGGATATCCTGCCGGGAATCGATGGAAGGGATATCTACAAGACGTTGAGACTGGATTCATGCTTTGACAAGGAAAAAGCAAAAAAGATAGCCAGGGAGGATTATCCTATCGAAGCGGACCGGCTCTGTAAATACATCGATGATGAGATGATTGTGCAGATCCCGTTGAACAAGGATAAGTATTGGGAAGAAACTCGTAGATTTGAAAAATTAATATCAACTAAAAAGCATGACTGATGAAAAAACAAGCAAGTTCCGAGTTCAACGGAAAGCCAAATGATTCAACCGGCTTACCAACTAGCCTGGATGACCTTCCTAGAATGCAAGGGGAGGACTACAAAGGACAAACTGTTATGGCAGTGGTAGAAATACCCAATAATGTAGTAAAACCTCTTAACGGGCGTATTTTCGCTATTGAGCAGGATCCCGGTGAGATGAAAACCGAAGGTGGCGTAATTATACCCACAACCTATCAAGCACCCGAGGCCAAGGGAGCAGTGACAAGGAATCTCAGGAGATATTATGCCGTTGATGTGGCCGATGATGTGACCTTACCGGTATGTAGAGGCGATGAAATATTCCCGTTCATACCGCAGGAAGCAGAGAACTGGTCATTCCCGGTAATCATTGACTGGGCCATTAACAAAGCTTACCTTGTGTTCCATGAATCCGAGCTGGCCGGGTATTCCCATACCGATCAGGAGAACAAGGAAGAAAACGGCCTCGCTCCACATATCGCCAAAGCCAAATAAAAAAAAGGGGGTTATTAGCCCCTCTTTTTTTTGAAATGGAAAACTTATAATGGCGTTTTTCGTATGCGTATTAATGATAGTATGATACTCAACGCTACTTTCATCGTTTGAATATCAGATATACCACCAGCAACAGCGCCGATACCTAAGCCGCCAAGTATGGTTTCCAGCCAAGGATCTCCGGCAAATAAACCCCAATTTATAACTTTCGTGACAATCGACAGGACCAGTGCAATGACTATTCCTGTCACCAATTTGGGCCATTTCTTATCGGCTGGCAGTTTCAGCCATATAATAAACGCTCCGGCAATGACCCAGACGGCCCCGGCGAGTGTTCCGACATTAAATAACCACAATCTTGGATTTTCTGCCATTTCCGTCCAGCTCTCCGGTATTATGATGACAGTCGAGGTGTCACCAGGGAATACGTCCTGAGAGAAAAGTAAGAGTGGAACGAAAAAGAGAAAGGTGAGAAGGGAAATTAGCTTTTTCATAGTTTTCCGTTTTTGATTAACAATACTAAGATAGCAATATATGTGGATTTTAATAAAGAATAATTTTATGGGAAATCGATATCAAATTGGAACTTAACGAAATGCAGTTCAAAAGTAACCCCGGAGTAGTCAGCTGACCAGGTATTGCCGGGATAAGGTAACCCATACAAATACACATCCTTTCGCGGATCTGTTGCTGATACCATCGGTCGTTTCCATACAACCGCACTGCTTAAGTCCAGCAGATTAGCACCATCGATGTCCTCGGCAGAGTTATAGACCTTGCTGTTGATAAAGTAATTGTAACCGGAAGCAGGGTATTGAGCATATCCGGCACTGCAGGTTAAGTCCTCTCCGGCATCCTCATCGTCCATGATAAGAAATAATTCCCAAGGCTTGTCACCAACGGCCCAGACATTATCAAACCTGAGTATCTGACCAACACCATCGGCAATGGATCTGAAATGACGCATGGAATAAATCGGTATATCATTTACATCAGCAAGATATCCCTTGTCAATCTTCACTGCCGTGGAACTTATTACCTCAAGTATCACCGCTTCTGCCGGAGCAGCGTCAAGCACCAGCAGATATTCACCAACAACAAAACCATGTGCGGAATCAAAGTCCAGCCTTATCTTGTCATCACCGTAATTCGTTGCATCGCCCGGTACTGATGCCCTGCATTCCACAACAAACTTTTCCACAACAACACCGGTCCCGTCTGAACCAGCCGCACCCGTTGAGCCTGGCGAACCGGTATCACCCTTGACACCCTTATCACCCTGATCACCTTTTTCACCTTTATTGATACGCTTGATATAGATCCTGGCGTATAAGTCGTTCTCAGCAGCCTTTGATGCCTTGATCACACACTCGGCCGTGTCCGCAGTTATTGCCGATACTGCAATTCCGAGGTTTCCTGTCAGACCAACAGTACAATCCGTCTGGCTCTCCACGGATACTGACCAGCCGTCCGGAGTGGCATTGTCAGCAATAATCTGGTTACCATCGATGATGTAAAAAAATGACTCTGCATTTGTAAATACCGGGTTGCTGTCATCATCATCACATGGTATGGCAATAAATGGCGGGCTTGCAAGTATGACCCGGCCAGGATCCCCAGGATCTCCTTTGAATGTTGTGGCTTCCAGGAATTCTTTACCGGAGTCCGGGCTTTGTGCGGGAAATCTCTGATCTGTCATGATTTATAACTATTTATCTGATTCTGTTGGTTCTTTCGAGTCAGGATCTATCATGAACATCACTGCATCCATCCATTGAGGTTGTAATCCCCGAGGTATCATGCCCCAGGTAACGAATTTCAGGTCCAGCTTCTTGGGTTTCTCTTTTAACAATTTTTTAAAATCCTCCTGCTGTTTTTCCCGTTGATCAATAATGTCCTTTGACTTTTCCTCCAATTTTTTAATTGCCTTCGATGCAGTAGTTGCTGGATCGGCCAGGTCCGGAACAATGTAAGACCGCCTCATAAGGCCAGCGCCGAGTTGTTCAACTCTTTCCCTGGGCGCTCCATTGTCATCTTTAACGGAATATCTTTGAAGCAACTTGTCTCTTTCTGCGAGGTAATCTTCATATTCCTTCTTTGCTTTCGAGGTTTCCTGCAGTGAATCTACGATATCTTTCAATATCCGTTTGTTATATGAAACAGCATAGACAAACTTGATGTGATAGATGTACTGCTCTCTGTCCGGCAGATCCTTTATGTCTGCAAATTCCGGTTGAACGATCTCACTGAGACCGTTATATACCGTAATACAATCATCATTAGTAAGTTCCATAACAATAAGTATTAAATCAAAAATATAGGTAAATATACAAAATTACGTCAACTGCGATTCGAGTTCAACAATCCTGGCCTCGAGCCTTGCAATTCTTTCCTCATGAGATTCAACTTTTTCATTAACTTCTATAATTGCTTTGTGAAAATATGGCAGTATTTCAAATTCAGCAAGTGAATACCTGTCAGTATTCTTAATGTACGGGAACATTTCAGGTATATGTAACATCCCCTCCTGAGCTATCCATCCTACCCTTTTATTTCCTGGTTCCGATGCCCACTCAAACTGTTTCGGTCTGAATTGCTGAAGTACATGCAATGCATCAACATACCAATCGATAACGTTGCTTTTGAATCTCACATCTGATGTTGGATAGCTTACATGACCGGCAGGAGTACCGCTTGCAGTCCATCGCAGTGTAACTGTTTCTGAACTCGATGCAAGGTTTTTCAGATATACTCTGCCATTTTCATTTATAAAGATCCCGGAAACAGGATTATTGGTAGTATTCCTGACCCAGACCTCAAACTCTCCACCGTACTGTCCTGAATCATTTTTTGTTACTGCAATAGCAGCAAGGGTCTGGTTAGTATAACTGCTGTCTGTATATGAAAAGTACAATGCCGGCCCATGACCTGCCAAGGATGCTCCCGTAGTCTTTAGAACAAGATTGGAAACACCGTAATAGTCATTGGTATCAGTAGTCCCTGTTATAAATTGACCGCCCAAAGCATCACCTGTAGTCTCAGTGATAATACTACCAGTAACTTCAATACCATTTGTTGTGGTATACAGTTTTCTGGAATTATTATAGTAAAGTTCAACAGCACCATTGCGAATAAACTTAGCCAGCTCATCGGTATGCGACTCCCCAATAGCAATATAGTCCAGCGCACCCCTGGTAGCTCCGTAAGCATAAATCCCGAGTGTAGCAGCGTCCTGGTAGGAATACCATCGTATACCTCTCGCCCAGGATGCCGAGTTGGAATTTTTTACAATGTCAATATAACCATCGTTAAGAACTTCGACATTTGCGTTAGTACCTCCCGTATGAATGGCAGATCCTGTAATTGATATTCCTGTATCCGTGGTTGCAAGTTTCTCGGCATTGTTATAGAATAACCGGACAGCCCCATCAGGATCGAAAGCTGCCAGCTTCTCGTTGGCATCGATCCCGCCAGCATAACCCTTGATAATGTACAGCTGATTATCTGAAGCATTCCAACCCATGCTTGCCTGAGTAGTTCCGTTCTCCATCCAGGACAGCATGGTATCACTGTTCAAACCGGCATCTATCCTGACTCTCGAGAAAGAATCCTCAACAGTAGAATCAAAGATTGCTATGTCCGTGACAGAACCGGTAAGATTTATTGTTCCTGTAATGGTAAGCACGTTAGATGTTCCGTTAAAGGTAAGATTATCCTCTGCCGTCATAACATCTGTAGTGCCTGTACAAGTCAATATCTGATCATTTCCCTGGCTGGTAACAGAGACACCGCCTCCCCAACCAAGATCGTTGCTTATTTCAGATCCCAACAATTGCCTCCATGAGAATGTTGTTGCACCATCTGCAGCTATGACATATCCAACAGTCAGTCCGGAAGCTGTGTGCCTTGCCCCAGAAAGTATATGAGCATTTGGATCCCGGTCGTCAGATAACCTCGAGTCAGTAGTATCAATCAGGGTAGCATCGGTAACAGCAGTATTAAGATTTGCAAGTGAATCGCTTATTCCATATCCGGCAAATGTGGTAGGAGTCGTACCAAGATCAGCAAAATTCAGATCTCCCCAGGATATATCTGTACCGTCAGTCCTGAGAACATTACTGACATCGGTAGATATAGCAAGGCCATCCCACTGTGGAGTAGCTGTTTGACCAGTTATAATCATCCCTCTCAGGACTGTCGTAGTAGCAGCATCACTATGAACAGAACTGAGTATATTATGATTCCCTGAACCACTCTCAGCTTTCAGGTCATATCTGTTGTTAGAATTGTCCCAGAATATTACATAACCATCCTCACTCGCTGTTGGATTGGTGATCCCACCCGATGCTGTCGTAACATTCTGACCGCCGATATGATCCCTTACAGCTGCCCAGTCAGGTAACCACCTGTCATTTGCCATACCTGCAGTACTGTAGTCTGCAGCGTAAATAAACCCGGTAGAATCATCCGAGTCAGTTATGGTCATTGCCGTTGTAGAGATATCTATCTTTTTCTCATTTGCACCGATGTCAAGCCTTAAGAAAGCATTATCATCGGTTATGTAGATCTCGCCATAATTACCTGTATAGTCATCATTTGCATAGGCAGCAACACTGAAGGTAATTCCGGTTTGTATTTCCATGTTTACTGAGCCAACACCCGTGCTTGATGCTCTTATTCTTGGTATAAGCGTATTGGTCCCTGTTATTGTCCATGAAGCCGTAAGAGTCCCGCTAAAATTATTTACCGCATATCCAGATGGATCTGTAAAGACAACGGCATCCGGAGTAGAATTTACAAACAAAAGGTAATCTGCCGAACCGGTATAATTGGCCGGAGTATCTGTCAATCCTATAAAAGAAGTAGCTCCGCCGGCAAATGCTGTCAACGTGTATTCTGTATTGCCGTTATCCCATGTAATAGCATAGGTATCCTGGCCGGCTCCGGGACTTTGTATAAGTGAGTTGGTGCTTTGACCACCGATGTAAGTTTTGACATTTCCCCAGTCGGGTATCCACCGATCATCAGACCTGCCGTTTGTTCCATAGTCAGCGGCATAAATTGCTCCCTTTGAGTCCTGAGCATCGGATATTCTTATGAAGTCCTGAACAACTACAAACTGCTTAAGATCACTTGAGACATTTGACTCCATGTAAGCACCGGTCTGGTCAACAAATATCCTTGAATAATCTCCTGTAAAGTCAGTATTATCCCAACCCTGTATTGTTACACCACCACCGGAATTTGCAAACAACTTTGCAGATCCAGAAGGTGAAGGGTTTGTGTTGCTGAGAGTCCAAGTATATGTAGAAGTACCTGTTATTACTGTCACGGCATTGAGCGTTCCACCCCAGGTTATAGTATTAGTAGCTCTTGTGAGTCCGTTCTGGAAGGTAAGAGGGTTTTCGTAGCTGAGATCATCATCAAAGTTTGACAGAGCATATCCGGATGGATCCACGAACTCGAGACCATCAGGGGTGCTGTTTACCATAACTATGTATCCACCCACCCCGCCAGTATAATCAGAGGGCGTGTCTGTCAGTCCAACAAAAGTATTGGTTAATCCTGCAATAGCTGTCCTGATAGCTTTTTCTGTAACAAGATTGCTATCCAAGCCAGGATCCCCGAGTGTGGTTACAACACCATAACCGAGATCAGTGATAACAGTGCCGTGTGGATTTCCTGAAACTATCTGACTGTGTGTATACGCAGTATCCCAATCAGCAGCGCTGTAGCTGGTAGGCATATCATCATCGACCAGGGCGCGGAAGGTAGGAACAGCATCACCACCGCTGGACGGTCCGGCGAGTACAGTGTTTACATTCTGCAATAACCAGTCTATATCAACCTGATCAATACCGCCTGGACTGGATCCAACAGTCTGAAGGATACTACCGTCAGCTGAGACTCTGAATTCACTTTCTCCGGAAGCCTGTAAAGGACTTGTACCTGAGTCAACGATTATTTCATTGTATGCATTAAGAATGGTTGATATCCCGGCAAAGAGATTCGCCTTGGTTATCCTTCTGTATTTTTGCTGGTGATCAACTTCCGAAACGCTGTCATCCCAGATCAGCAATTCATCAACATCCTGTATGCTGGTGACAATATTCAGCCGGTTGTGGAAATCATCGTCATCAGATATCATCGCTCGGTTCTGGCTGGTAGATCCCCTGGTTGCTCTGACCTTTGGCTCGTCAGTAGTATTGTTAAACCAGATATCACCATCGTTAGGTGATCCCAGGTCACCGCTTATCTGGTGAAGTCTATGGTTCTGGATTTCCAGACCATGCATATCTACCGGTACGTAAAAATCTGAACTCATCAGTTAAAATATGCTGTTCCTGCAAATGCTATTGTCGAAGTTATGGTAACATTGTTAATGTCTACGTGAGATATGTCAGCGTGTGCCTCGTTTCCAGAGTCATCAAATATGTTTATAGTAGGGTATTTTCCCATTGCATGATTTATCGTTCCCCAGTCATCGGAAGGCGTTGGTTGGTTATGGACATAATTTTTGTCGGTCTCTACCGATACGGCTGAAACGGTTACACCATCCTCTGTAAGCTTTACCATCAGGAATTTTCCTGCGTGGCCGGAGTAGGAATTTATTGTATCCAGCAGGTCCAGGAAAGTCGCAGGTTGCCCGTCCGATCTTAATAGAAACGGTTTCCCCGATGGTGGGGATATTGGCGGGTAATCCTGCTCAGGACCGAATTCTTTGCTTCCCATTATAAAGGACAACTTTGTATGACAAGGACACACAATTCATGCAGATAGTATATATCTTCATCTGATAAGAAATCTGCATCGACATCATAATGTTTCAATGCATGCAGGCAGTTCTGCAGCATCATCAGTTCATTTTCTTGCCTCCAACAGTCAGGATCGTTCTGACGTTTCATGGCAACGAGCTTATCTGTTATCCGGATCTCATGTTCTGCTATCCCGAGAACGATATTATCATACTCTGTCTGTGTATAGCTGAGTGGCATGACTTAAAAGCATTCGGTTATTTCATAGTAATCGAAGATAGCCTTTATAAGAGCCATAATTCGTCTGAATTCGACTTTCTTGCCGAGATCGACAGAATCTTCAGCTGACTCGAGATAAAGCCCTACGAGGTAGATATCCCAGTTCTTTCGCCTTACATCATCATCGATAGGCCACGTAAGCAGTGTGGCAGGTAACTTACGTTTTCTGCAGCGATACTCAGCAAGGAATGCCTGGGTATTGTCATAATAAGGTTCTGCACCAGCACCATAGGTTCCGTCATTGTAGACTATCCTGATGATGTAATATCCATCCTCGAACCGTTCCGGAGCTGCTGCACCGTCAATAGTAAGATCGACCAGGTCAACAATATGACCGTCACGATCAAGGTATTCGTCAAACTTGGTAGTATCAACACCACTTATCAACGGGTAGACATCATATTCGATGGTTTCCTCATCATCATTGATGAAAAAAACAAATAGGTCTGCCGAAGTGGTATTTCCACTTTCACCGTTCCAGGTGCTTTCATCCCATATCTTGAAACCCATTCCGTCTTGAGCTTCCTGAACATGAGTCTTAGGAGTGAAATCCGTGTACGCCATGATTAATTATTTTTGTTGTATTGCCTCTCTAAATTTACGCTTTGTTTTTCTCTTTGGACGTGCCTGACGAGCTTTTTCCAGTTTCCGGTACTCTGCAGCATCCTTTTGAACCTGTTCAAGATCGATCTCTCCATCCAGTGCCTGCTGTTCAATCTGGATCATTCTTAGCAAGTCTTTCAGCTGGTCAGCCTCCGACCGTAACAGATCTTCACCGGTCTCGAGATCCATGAACCAATCAGGATCGATATTTTTATTCTTTAATGCATTGTACTTGGCAGCCTGCCGTAAGTCACGCATTATCCTTTCATATTTGTATGACATTTCGATCAGGTTGAATTCATTAAGTTCACCTTCCTGAACACCGAAATCAATTAAATCTTCCGAAGTCAGACCGAACTGTTCAAGGTCAACCGGAGTGCGTTTCAATCTTTTTCTGCGAATCATTACTGCTGCATGTCTCATCAAACTACCACCGGGCGCTATATATGATCCCGATACGATAAACTTTGGGAATCCCTTTCTTGCAACTAATGTATCTTTATTATACAGTGCATTGGGAGCTTTTGTAGGATCGATAAGCGAATAGATATACCAGGTAGCATCAGACATAAATTTCACTGATCCTGCTATAATGCTGATCATTGGGACCATCTGTTCGCTGAAATATTGCCAGTTATCAGGTGTAAAGATCCAGAAAACATCACCTTGATATCGTTTGAACAATGGAGCAAATATTCTTTTTCTGTAATCCCTGAATGTCTTTTCATCACCAGGTCCCATTATTGCAAGGTACGTAAATGTCATAGCAGCATATAACATTACCTCTATTGCAAATGAACGGATATTCCTCTTGTCACTTTCAGAGAGATCCTTCCATTGTATTTTCTTACCATTTACGGCATGTACAAGGGTATCCATATATTCGCTTACATTCCTGAAGAATGCTTCATTCGCAAACTCACCGCGCTCAGCCATTTCTTCTATTTTCTTGGCACGTTGCTCCTGCTTTTCCTGTGTGGTCCTTACATTGTACGAGATCACTTTAGCCATCAAATGTACTGTTGGCAGGATCCCACTGCGTACTGCCATATTCCTGTCGATATGATACGGGGCAAGATGAGCCCAGATCATTGCTGGTAACCATTTCCTGAACTGAAGTAATGCTTTACCTGTATTACCTAGCCATAAAGGTGCTGCATTTTCTGTACCGTAATCACCATGAATATCCTGGACCCTGCCCTCAAGCATTAAGGCTCGCCAGAATGACATTGCATTTTTCTTGTCAACTACTTTACCTGTACTGTCATAAGCATTCCACTCTGCATCGGTCATCAAACCTATAAATATTGGAAATTGGTTAAGCTTTTCAGCTGCTTCCATAGGCCAAAAACCAACTTTCTCAATTTTTGACAGATCTATACCCATAAGTCTGAATTCCTTATCAATCTGGTCGAATGTAACATCACTAACAATGTTTGCAAGCTTGTATCTACGCAGAATCCTCCATGCCTTTGTAATATTCTTAATCGGACCACCCGAACCGAACATTCTCTCAAGTCCTCTTATGTATGCACCAGGTTCCCGAATTATGTCCATTCCCTGACCAATGGCAAGGTTAATAAACTGTGTTTTCAATGAAAAGAGAATCTTATTCCAGCTATTAGCTCTGTTACCAACGTCTACTAGATCTGACATTGTTTGACTTCCAAGCCATTCAAATGCAGCAGTCGGCTTCTTTCCGTACAGCTGGTACTCACCCCAGACGCGCAGATATTTCATGATCAAGTTATCCTCGTCTTTGGATTCTGACGAATAGGATCCATACATATCGAGCATCCAATCCAGGGGAGCCATCATCCTTTTCAGGTAGAACCGTTTCATCATGCTGTTGATGGATTTTTCTTCGGCCTCTACGTAATGTTCAGTAGCATATACAGTGGATCCTTTTCCGGCCATCGGAATTCTTCGCTTGGATTGATTAATATTGGCTGATAGGTTATTCTGGTCACCACCCTTGCGATATATCTGGATTGCCTGCTTAATATAATGATTAAGTAGCCCGGCTTTACCAGCTACAGGTACAGTACCGGGTATACGCATTATATTTTTCCATCTCGGACCAAGTATCTTCGCCAGCTCAACAGGATCACTCCTGTCAAATATGAATCCTTCCTTGATCTGCTTCAATGTCCTATAAACTGGTTTACCATCACTATCCTCAAGATACTTGACCTCACCGGTTTCCTTATTGATCTCATGTATAAGTTTCACCTTAACATGATCATAAGCCTTTGGTTGTAATCTTTGGTACAGAACAGGACCCCATTTGCCACCATACCTGTCGATCATTTCACTCCTGGATGCAAAGATTTGTGTCACCGGGATCCTTTTTGTTAAACCCTGCTCGGTATCTTTGTATCTTTTCATCTCAGGATCGAAGTATTCGTAATATCTGTAAAGCTCCTTGAGAAATTCAAACTCAAGTGGGTGATCCTCCTTCATTGCAGAAGTCGGCCTGCGCCAGTAAAGCCTTTCACCATCCTCAACAATAAGTAGCTCGACATTTACTTTCCCTCTGGCGAATCTTCGGAATGACCTGGTAAGATCAAATGCCTCCTGATTATATTTCTTGATCGATACGGCAGTCTGTGTGGTAAACATACTCAGTGGTACAAATCGCATTTCTATCATCCTAGCCGGCATGGTAAGCCTGAAAGTGTTAAGCCTATCAAAGTTCTTCCAGACTTCCTTCTGGTTCATTGTGAGCATGTAATACAGGTTCGTAGTCATAGGAAGTAATTGATCAGGGACATCCTCAAATCCCTGCAGTTCCCTCCTGACAGCACTGGCAAGCATATTATTTACGCCTTCATCACGTATGAATAGTTGCAGGTGTGTACCGAACTCTGCATCTACAGATGCCATTATCTCATAAAAGTCCTCCACTGCTTTTTCATCGTTAAGGAATTCCTCAACCTTTTCCATGTCATCATACTGCCTGAAGAACTTCCAGATCTCTCTTAACTGCCTTTCCTTGCGGTTGCGCTCCTGTTCACCTTCGACTGTTTCGGCCGGTTCACCGATCTTGAAATCTGACTTGTAATGCTTTTCTCTGATTGATTCAGCCTCGTAGATGTATCTCGAGACAAAGGAATCTTCTCCCGGTTCCTGGACACCTTCCGGCAAGTCGGCATGGATCTTCAGGAATCCATCGGTCTTTCCAGGTACGGAAACCCAGTGATCCTCACCGGAATCTACATTGTGGATAAAGAACCTTCTTTTTTTCTTATCGATTTTCAGGATAGTATACCTGTAATGATTCCTTCCCATCCGGCCGGATTTCCATTTGAAATCATATATACGCATGACATCATCACCGACAGAAGCATTGTTTATGCCAACGTCCTGAAGTAAATAATCCTTATCGCCGAGTTTTACTCTGTGCCAACTGCTCTTTTTAGCAGCCGGGTTAGGTTTTGGAGTGAGTTTCTTATACACTTCCTGTTCCGGAAACAAAGAATCAAGCGATACACCGCTGTCAGGATCCAGCAACATCTGCTTAGTGATATGTTTCTCAGCATATGCTATGTAGAATAGTTCTTCGAAACTCATCTTTCTTGGACCACGGAAGTCTGACATATCAAACCCACGGTCAATGAGGATGCCTTTCATCGCCTGCAGGCCGGCAGTCCTTGCATCGGAAACGTTAGCTCTGCTGAACTTACTTACATCAGGTGACAGCTGCTTTACAAAATGGAATGCAGTGAGCGTATCCTTTATTATTACAGGAGCTACCTTCAGCTTCTCTAGGTTGGCCTTGAAATCCGGATAGATCCTGTCAAAATCCTCACGTAGTAGAACACTGTGACCCATCACTCTTTCAGCGATCTGAATTGTTTTATCATTTCTCGGGATCTTGACAACATTGCCAAGCTTAACATCCGTGAATTTTCCCGTTTCCGGATCAATTTTACGAATAATCGGTACGATACGCACTTCAACTACCTGATTTACTTGACCTGGTTTTTCCGGATCCGTTTGTTCCTCGAGGATGGAAGAATACATATTCGTTTGAAGCATATGCTCCGTGTACTTCGAGTTGCTGAGATGCTGGAACGGCGGTTTCATCAGGCCGTAAGCTTTCTTGTAATCAGGCAATGCTTTACCTTCATCATCTGCAAGCTGGCTCTCAACAGTCTTGAAATCATATACCAGCAATTTGTTATCTCCGATATCAACGACCAGGTCAACAAAACCACCTATCTTGAATTTCTTGGATATGACATGACGTTCAGGATAGAACTCTGCTTTCGGGAATCTTGCAAGTATGTGGTCTTTTATCTCGAGTAGTTTGTTCCTGAGCTTGCGATAATCAGCCGGATCTTCAAACCATGCTATGTCATCCTTTGTTATAATGGCATTGCCAAACACACTTTCGGCTACTTTGTGTGCAGTATTTCCGCGTTCAGTCTTTTCATCCCATATGACCAGATCAGCCTGAGCTTCCTCCTCGAGTTCCTTTTCACCAAGTCTTTCCTTGGTATAGTTGCTGTAAATCCTTTCAAAGTTCTGAGCGCTTTTCATCGCAACTGCAGACGGATTAAAGATATCTGACTTTAACTCAGTACCGATCACAGAGGTAACACTCGTTACCGGCTTGTCACCGATGTAATGAGTATGTTCAGCACCATTGAAACCCGGCATATTTTCACTACTGAAGTTGTACGATATCATATTATGAACAACAGCCTCGCCAAATGCAGTTTCAGTTCTGATCCTGCCGGAGTTCTCCCAGATATCATTCGTAAGATCATCAACCAGGTCTTGTCTGCTGGCAAATCCAAGCAGCTTCTTAACCTCGATCCAGAACTGTCTTAACAGATCCATGAATCTTTCCAGTCGTAAACCTTCGAACTTAAGCCTGCCACGCTCTACACCAGCCTTACCGATATCAATTATGATCATTTCATCAAGATCCTCCAATGTAAATATCTTGTCGGCATAGAGATCATAATACATATTTCTCAGGTCGGTCTTTACATTATTGTCATCTGGAAGGGCATCCCAGTAAATGTGTGCATATTCATGGAACATTGTTGATTGTTCAGCCTTCTCAGGATCGATCCGGATGGCATTCTTGAAAGCGTTACCTATGGCCTCCGGATTGACATTGAAACCGCGACCACCATGTTTCTCGACAAATTCCATGAAAGAATCTCTGCTGGCAAAGATCCGGACCCCAGGATACATTTTACGCAGGCGGGTAAAAATAAAATCCTGAAGTTCCGGATCCTCACTTGCTAACGCCTCACCAATACCACTTGACGGCATCATATCTCTTAACGGTTCCGGAGCAGTAGTGTTCGGCGGGAAGAACTTCATTGCTCTGTCCCTGAATTCTTGCACTTTTCCTTTGGCAAACCTTACTACCTTCCTTGAACCGGTTTGTTTCTCTATGTAATCCAGCAATGCCTCGGCATCAAACTGATGTGTTTCCGAATATTCGCTGAGATCCTCCATACTCGAGACACCGTGAAGTCCGTCCATTGCCTCGTAAGAGATGGGAAAGTCTATTGTTGAAAGGGAATTATAGTCGTAGTAATTTTCATAGGCAGGATTAACCGCAGATACTTTACGCAGGTTTGGATCCCTGGATGCTCTGAGTATCCATTCACCGATCTGTAGTTTCTCAACGGAAGAAAGCTCATTCAACTGCCATGACAGAAGTTCTTCCTGCATTCTCAATGACAGGTCTATACGATATCCGTCACCGAACAGATTGTAGTAGGATCCACCGAAAGTACTTGTAGTTGCTCCCCAACGATACAAGGCATAAGCAGCGAACTTATCCTTAAGATCATCACTCAGCCGGTCGAAATCATTCCGAGTATTTGCAAGCTTCACATCACCGATCTTGCTTTTCCGGTAGTCAGGAAGTATCTCGAGGTAATCATTTCCTTTACGCCTGACTTTCTGAACTGTCTCAAGGAACAGATTATCGGGATATTTCTCCCGGTAGCTATCAAGATTTGACAGAAGCTCACTCTCGAGAGATCTCATGTTTTGTTTGACACCTATGGCACGTATGGCAGCCATATTGTTGATTCCCCTGGATACAGAGATAAGCTGATCCATTGTAAACCCACCAGGTTTCTTGCGAAGAAGCGTACTGATATACCGGTATAGCTCCTGGCCGACAATCGACTGATCGAAAGTATCTTCGAAGATATAATCTTTGGATACTCTTAGAGATCCTGCGGATGATGCAAACTGGACTATCGGAAGATCGTTTTTACCGAAAAGTCTCTTAACATCGATGAATCTAAACCCATTGTTTCTGACCTTGTCATACAATGACTGATCAAGAACGTATTCAACCACACTGCCAGGTGCATTTTGTGTGAGACTATAGAACCTCCTCAGATCCGGAAACTCCCTTGCCCTCTTATAGAACGAAATCATCTGGTCAACAGATTCAGGCTTGTATTTATTCTTCAGATTCTTCGCCACGTCCTTAAGATCGACAGCTCTCATGCCACCGGAATCCCTTCTCATCCGTTCTGTAAAGTCACGCATGATCGGTGAAGTGAAATACTTTGCGATCTTTTCAATGTATTTCAGTATCTCATCCTGATTCCTTGTATCCAGCCCCCGGTTTCCAAGCAATGCAATGACGAACATATTCGCTGTATGCTCATTCAAACCGAGCCTTTCAATCTTTGGATCAGCAGCATTGTCAAAGGCGAGGTTGACAAAGTTTGCAAGATGTTCCTTCATATAACCGAGAGGATCCTTGACAAAACCGGTCAGCTTCACATTACCTATCTGTTGCGTTGACTTGAAGGGAATATTCCTGTTTGCTATCAGGCTGTACGTGGTCACGGCATCAGTCATGATTCCCTTCATCTTGACACCAACCATATTTTCATTCCTTGCCCGGTCATAACCCCGAGGATCAAGCATGGTATACTCTACACGCTTTTCTTTTTCTGAGATAACATCGAGAATGGGATCATAAGCTTCTGTATTGATCGGACTTTTTACCCTGGTATCGAAGGCCGGATTCATGTAATCTTCGGCCATCAATCTCATTATATCATTGGCAAGACCTTCCCTTGTTTCCTGATCCGGTTCGTCCTCAACGATATTGCCGTTCTTATCCTTATAGAAAACCTGATTAAACCGCTGGTCACCATCAGCGTCAGAACCGCTGTTCCTCTGGCTCTCCTTGTCAAGCATTGTAAAGTTTCCGGCTGGAAAACCTACTTTCAGCCTGCCAACAGTATGCGAATGCAGGTTTGTTCCCGGCACTCTGTTTGATATCATCAGCTCACCAGGTATAACACCATCCCTGCCGTAGATCTCCCATTCCATAAGTTCACCGCCAAGCGTAAAGAGGTCAAGATGTTTTCCTTTATTCCTTCTAACATACTTAACAGCTTCTTCCGGCCGGCCCTCAAACTTGGTATTCTCATACCTTCCACCATCAACATTCGATGCAATTTCCGGTAAGAGGATATGTTCTTCATTATTATGCGTATAACGAGTTCTGCCTTTCAACAGACCTTCATCACCGGTCGTACCAGGATCCAGGATCTCAATAGTGGTTATCCTGTTTATCGGTATTCCAAGTGCCTTCCTGGTGAGTTCCGAAGAAAGCATCTTGCGCATGAAGTTTGCAAAGGATGGTTCATAAGGAGTCATTCCCGCCTCGAGCAGACGATACAGATCCGGTTGAGTATTTTCATTGACCAGGTCTTTAAGCCATTTAATCTTTACATCATCGATCTTCTTACCGTCAAACTCACGGACCATTTCAGCCATGACTTTTACCTGCAGGCGGAATATCTTCCGGGAGATCTCTACACCATTTTCGATTGCCTGCATATTCGCCGGGATCTGTGAAGGCATATTTGTCGGACTGCCTTCAGTAGAATGCCTTAGATCCTGCTGCACAAAAACATCACTTGTATTTCTGGCAATAATTGAATTTTCAGGTATGACAGGTTTCTTCAGCAAGTTTCCTTCTTCATCCCAGAGCTTGATAGATACTGCTTTCCTGTCAGGATTCATCTCACTTTTCTTGGTTCCTGAAGTTCCGGCAAGTACATCGATGCTGTGTGCTTTCATAAAATCCCTGATATGCTCGAACTTGCTACCAGGGAAAGCACTGGCAAGTATTTCAATATTCAACCGGTTTGTCTTTGTAAGTCCTCGGTAACCGGTATCGTAATTTATTGTGCTGAACAGAGATTTCGTTGTAGTAAGGATTTCATTGCCCTCCTGGTCAACTTTACTGAGAGTGGATCCCATCGATACCTGAGTTCTTTCAGCATAGTCAGCTGACATGAATTCCTCTCCGTCAAATGCCTCGAGTCCAAGAAATGTTGGATCCTCAATCAATGCAAACTGGAAGGTTTCTCCTACTCCGCCTTCTATGTATGGATTCAATACATAACCTGGTGAATTGGTAGAGCCTCCACGTTTAACTATATCCGTGAGATCATTGTAAGATTCCTGACTGCCGTGGAATATCTTATTGGAAGACTCCATGTTCACCGCAAAGTTGTAGACGAAGTTCCTTGCAATATCCATACGCTCTCTCTTGCGGGCATCAATATCTTTCGTAGGGGAGAGAAGGAAGGAATTAAAAAAGGATTGATTCAGCTGGATATATTCATCGTGAACCCATTTAACAGCCTTGTCAAAATCCGGGAATTTTTTCTTGAGTGCAGATATCTTTTCGCTGGTAATCTCAGTCTCTTTTGGAACTTCGGCAAAGTATACGGCCGGTTTATCACCGAACTGACCTAACCAGTGCAGGTATGTGTCACCTTCCTGTAGGAAGAAATCCATCTGGGTCAGCCACAAATCCTCGCTCGAGAGATTAACCGTATGAGTTCCCTTTTTACCCCTGTTTACCTTTGTATTGTGCAGACCGTTGACCAGGACAACTTCCATTTCCTTATCCTTATCACGATAGAACCTGGTTATCCGGTTATCCACATTAAGCCTGCGAATGTTCTCCGCTGCATTGAAAAGATGGCTTCTTTGTACAAATGAGCTGAACCGGTCTCCCTTTACATCGATCCCAGACAGTCCGATTTCATCACGCTCCTGTATGGCCGTACTCAGCTTATATAGGTTTGACAATGCCCCGGTGGTTTCATTCCCACGCAGAAAGTAAACCTCGAATGCTTCCTTGAATTCTTCCAGAGTTCTCGGCCTCTTTTCCTCACGGTTGTATATTACACCGAATCCAAGATTAAAAGCTATGTTGCTCTGGATCCTGGGATAGTTTCCCCGGTAGGTATCATGGGCAAGCAAGTTGTCGTAAGTGGTGTATTCGGCATTCCTGGGAGCATCCTTGGTAGGCTTTGCCATTGTTTCCTTTGTCTGACTGGTGAAGTACTCCCGCCAGGTGTCGGTTGGAATGCCGGTAAACTCTCCAAGCAGTTCGATATCCCTTTCATGCTGAGTTCTTCTCAGTTCTTCTCTCTGCTCGGCAGATTGATCCCAGTACCATGAGTAATCCTGATTCTTGGAATGGAACAATTCCTCTCGCTGTTCATTGTGTGCATAGATCCTGTGACGCAACGCCTCGTAACCAGTGTATCCTTTGTGTTCATACCTTTTTACGGCATTGGTAAAGCTGTTGACAAAGTCATCGTACTTCTCAGAAGGGTTAAGCAGCTTCATGGAGAACGTTGATCCGTTAAACAGCATTCCATACTGTTTCGTCAGCCTAACGTTACCATAAAAGTTAAATAAGCTTAGTACAGACGATATGGAGCTGCGTCTTAAGAGATCTACTATTGCATCGTTAATTCTGTCCTCGGCATACAAGCCCTCGAGAAAATAGCTAAAAACGGCTTCATTTTGAAGGCTACCCAAAGCATCGGTTCTCCTGGCTATCTGGTAAAAAGCTTTTTCTACAGATTCCTTCGATACTTCAAGGCTTTCAGACAGTCCTTTCCATACTGGTGCGTAACCGTTAAGGAAGGCATCTATTTTCTGGGCCCCGGAAGGTGCAACGCCTTCTATGGATGGAATGACCAGGTTATCAATGGAAAGTTCCTCTGCCTTCCTTGCATAGCCTTTTTCCTTAATTCTCTGTTGCGCGGCAATCCTTTCAATTTCTTTTTTGTTCTGGTTGACAAGTGCAATCAGATATCCTTTCTGCTCATCATCGATATTGGTAAGCTCGCGGATATATTCGATAAGTCTCTGGACTGCTATCTGAACTTCAACGCCGGCAAGAACACCTGCATCCTTAACCATCTGGATGAACTTCTTCGCCTGGTCCCTGCGTTCCTCGTCCGAGTAAGCTTTCTTTACGGCAAACCCTTCAAAGAATTCCTTGGTACTCTCGGCCAGCTTACCAACGGCTCTCTCTCTGTCCTCTCTTGCCCTTTCAGCACGGGCGCGTTTCTCGCGGAAGTCGGTAACACGGACAGCACCAACGGGATTCTCACCTATCCATGCCTGAATCCTGTCCTCGTATGGTACTCCGCTTTCATCGGTGATATTCCTGTCGGGATTCCATTCCTGCCAATCCTGAAGCCTGAGTTCAACCTTTTCATGGTTGTTGATTGCCTTCCTTGCTTTTTTCTCAACATCAGGAGCCAGGTTCCTGTGAAACCATACATCAACCTTCCTGCCATCTTTAAGCTCAACTTGAAACCTGCGGTCTGTAACAGGAGTTGTTTTACCTTTCAGCGTTTTTCCTTCACGCAGTTCAATGGACAGTCGTTCCTGCTTATCAGATATTGAAAGATCCTCGAAATCAACAGACCGGTCATGCATTTCATCCTTGTATCTGGACAGAGTTTCTTCCTGTTCTACAAGTCTCTCAATCTCCGGAGTAAGGTTGGTGACATTACCGAACTGATCATATTCAGCTTTTTCTGCAAGTTCATCGGCAATCTGCTGATGTGTCTGCTCAATAACTGTTTCGCTAGGACTTAACAGCTGACCGGTGGCAGGATCCTCCGTAAGTAAATCGAGTCTTGCCAGGTCAGGATGCTCGGCAATAATCTTCCTGTTCTCTTCTTCAATCTCACTCACTTCCTCCTTTGAAAGTTCCGGAGCGGGTTCTGTAATTTCCTGTTCCGGCTTCAGCTCGTCCTCATCAATTCTCTTGGCTGCCCTGCCAGGACCATGAGTAGCTACAAATTCCTGAGCCTTTTTCTGCCCTTCCTGGACCGTCAAATGCATCAGAAGATCGAACTGTTCTCTCGAGAGTTCACCTTTGTATTTATCAAAGAAACCGGTTATGGCCTCGTCATCAATGAAAGCACCGGGTTTACCAACTATCTTCATCAGATCCTGGTGAACCTGTCTTGGAAGGTTGACTGTCTTGATCTCACCCTCCGGTGTTTCCATTGTATATTTCATCTTGTGGCCGACCGCACCATGAAGGGTAAGCTGAACAGGTTTCATGAATGCACCGAAACCGGCTACTGTAAGAAAGGTAACAAGCTGTTGATCCCAGAATTCTTTCCCGTGGACTCTTTCACCGGTTACGGCAGTTTCCATATAGTAGTTGGCAACTTCCTCGAGATATTCTTCCATGATGCCATCCCAACCAAGCTTGTTCCGGCTGATATAACTGCCAAGCTTTTCAATACTTTGTATCCCTTTCAGCTTCATAAATCTATCCAGGACGGTCCTTTGGACCATTTGCTTTCCGCTAAGCTGTTTCCCGATCTTGCCGGCAAACGGGATAACTCTCATTATGTGCCTTCCCATTTTTTCCGTAAACAGTTCTGAGAAAGCAGACCAGTAACCTTTTCCTATACCTTCTGCCAGTGGATCCCCGGTATTTTTCAGCACCTCAGCCTCAATACCTTCCATCGTTGGGTTCAGAACAACATCATCACGGATATTCTGCAAGGATTTGGTCACCGGCATTTGAGGTATGGCAATTGGTCTAACGGCTGTACCGGCGACTCTGGCAAGATTCAATGCTGCCAGGTCAGCAACATTATATATTTTCTTTCCGAGCCGGAAAGTGGCCTGCCGGCCGATAACACCTCTGGCAAGCTTTGTCGTTCCTTTCAATGCAGCACCACGAATGGCACTGTATGTAGGACCGGAGATAAGAAACTCGGCAATGTACGGAAGCATCTCAACCATACCTTTCGTAGCCTTGTATACCGTGCTTTCAGTATCATAGTTACCAGCATAGTTTATCGTTGCATAAGCTTTCAATGCAAGATCCTCACTGAAAGTAAGTTCCCTGCCGTCATTGACTTTATCAACAATCTTATTAACATTCATTGCCTCGGCCAGTTGATAAACTCCCAACATGAGTTCATGGGCGGGGGTGGCAAGGAATCCTTTACCAGCATCTTTCAATCCCCTGCGAGCTTCAGGCATCTTGAGAATCTTATCAAGCTGATCCTGTACAAGCCTGAGCTGGAAGGCATCTGACATCAACGTATTGTACCACTGCCTAACAGCATCTTTGCCATATTGCCTCTCAAGCTGGTCAAACTTCCTTTTTTCCTCGTGGGGATCCTCGTCTTTAACCTGGCTTAAACTGCCCTGTAAATATTCCATCATGGAATTAACCCGGTTAGACATATGCTCGGCATACAGTTTCAGTCCCTCAATGGTGAAGTTACCATCATCAGACTGAGCGAACTTTGTCAACAGATTCGAGAGTATATTGTATGATGCAGATTCCTTGTCCTCTATGCCCTCTTTGTCAGACAGGAATTCTTTGACCTTTTGATGCAGGATCTTACGTTTTGCAGCGTAGTCACCGTCAGCATAGTCAGGATCCGTAGTTGCTGCCTCCCATATTTTATCGAGACCAGCCTGGTCGGTGTGTTTTAATTCAGGTTCCTTGCCAAACAGGATATTGTCATAGGAGATGATATTTTCTGGTTTGTTGACTTTAATTCTTGCCTTTGCGAGAACATCGAGCTGATCGGAAACAGCTTCCCGGTAGATCCTCATAGACCTTTCAACACCATATTTCTCATGCATTTTTATTTCACCGAAACCGTCAAATGCACCGTAGTTGTTTCTGATATCCCGTTTTTCTTCCTCGCTGACAGGTTTCAGATCCTCTGCCAAGTTCCTGCGTTCTTTGGCAAGCCTGATGATTTCTTCATTTATCCGTTTCATCTCGCCTTGCTTCTCGGGATCCATCTGGATCGACACACCGGCTGTACCAGGTCCCGGTAAGGCAAAAGTATCGAACGGTTGTTGTTGACGAGCTGCTCTGCGTTGATCTTGCTGAAGCTTGGTAATTTCCATATCTATCTCGAGGATCCGGTTTCTTTTTTCATCCTCGGTGATATATTTCGTTCCCTCGATCTTTTCACGGAAATCTCTCAGTTCTTCTTCGTACTGCTCAATTTGCTTTTCAACTTTTGGAATTACCCCTTTTTCATAGAAATGCTGTTCCCTGGATATAGGCTGGAATTCACCATCGATCTGTATACCTATCTGGTTATTTACCGGATCGTAGGCTCTTGGTGCATCCGGTCTCAGGTCGATCGGTGAACCTGCAGCTGTATCACCGGTGAATTTTTCTTCACCTGGTTCAGTGATCTTGCCGGTCCTGGGATCATATACTCGAGTAGTATCTGGCATGGATTATTCCTGTATCTCAATAAATTTACCTGTTTCAGAATCAAATCTCCAATTACCTCCGTAAGTGTCGCTTAAAACCTGTGCTGCAAATCCATAGTTACCCTCGGCTACTGCTCTGTTGATTATCCCTTCTGTCCTCATTTCAGGCTGGATATCTTTAAGGTGTGTTGCACCGAATGATTCTTCATAAGCAATCAGGTTGGCATTGCTGAAATTTCCAGGGACCCAGATAGATCCTGTGTAAACTGGAAACCTGCCAGTTTTTTTATCAAGACCAACATCAAGAATACCTTCCTCATAGACTCCTGTTGATTCAAAACCAGCATCTTTGTAAAGTTGTTCATTGCTATAGATAGTTTCCTTTTCAATCCGTAATCCTTCAATAGTTTCGCCTGCCAGAACTTTTTCGCGCTTACGTTTGTTCAGATCATTTAAGAGATCACTGTATTGCTTATCAGTTATTTCCTCGTCATCGAGAAAGTATCTTTCTTTTTCCCTACTTGCCTCAGCACTTGGATGTACAGCAGCACTGACATCAACACGGATTAGACCGCCATCTGCTTCAACTGAAATTTCTCCTACGTTACGTGCGACCAATGCTCCTTTAAGAAGAACATCCCTGAACTGACCAGTTTCTTTATCCCTCACTTTGACAGTCTGACCTTCTGAACCAAGATTCCATGACCGGTTTACTGCATTAAATCCAGTGAAGTGAAGGAACTTCATATCACCAGGGATTGTATTTCCTACCTGCCATTTCGGTGCAACGGTTGCGCTCCAATAAGGATACTGTCTCACCGATTGCTCCTGGTTCTTCCTTCTTATCTGTTGATCCGTAGTGTATGCAGGATCCCACGCCCGGAACTGCCTTTTAACCGATTCTCCTGCCTTCATATTATTTATGTGCATATCGACAGCATTCTTGTAACGGCCAGGTTGCCTTTCTTCAACAGCTTCGAACTGTTTCATGATTACTGGACCGATATCTGGATCACCAATATCAGCATTTGCCCTTGCAACATATTTCCACTCTGGAACTTCTTCTATGGCCTCGATTAAGTTTCCTACATCGTCATATCTTGCATCAGGTTGTAAGAATGTTGCCGCAGCCTGCAGGATCTCGTCATACTTCGGAATTACAGGATTGGAATATATGTACGGATCACCGCCTTCATTGATATAGTTGGTATATTTCTCCATCTCGGCTTCCCATTGCCTCGGAGTGAGATTATCAGTATTATCCTTGAGTTTCTGGAATTCATTCTGAACCTGCATATCTTCCCTGATGATATCGTTATTCAGATATTCATCCGTGAGTTTGAAGAATTGTCTCTTGAGGTTGATATCTGTCTCGACTGCAGGTCCGTGATCGATCATGAAATCTGCCACGCGGTTGTTAAGATCGTCCATATAGCTCTCAAGCCTTCTGACATTGTAGGGTGCAACAGCAACCGGTTCTTTCATAAACTGAGCATAGTACTCTGTTTTCCTGGCTTTCTCTGCTTCTATACTTTGCCTGTAGGCTTCTCTCTGGTACAGCCGGTCAATGTCCCGCTGAAAATCATGCCGGTGAGCTAATGCCCTGGCACTTCCGTAAGAAAGAAATCCCATGATTATATATGTTTATGTACGAGTTTTTAATGCTGAGAAATCAGGCCATGTACCACCTGTTTTCCTTAAAAAGTCCTGCTCGCTTTTCAGCTGACGCGCACCGATGATATTCGATACACCGGCCGAGAAAAGATCTGCAAAGACCTCCTGGTTGCGATACCAATCGTCAAGATTGATCTTGTCAATGTCAAATTCCTGTCCTGCGATTGCAGTATCCACACGAAGTACATCAGCAAATTTCCTGGCTTTTTCAGCAGCATCAGCATACAATACCCCTGCCTTTTTGTCAATGACCGTTGACAGGGTGTTCTGAAGCTTTGCCATAACCTCCATCGGGGATCCACCTGCACCTGTAATTGCCCGGTTGGTATCCCTGCGAGCTTTTTCTATCTGGGTATCGAGGGCATTAAGTACTGCCGGTTCGTAACCGAACTGTGACAGTCTGCGAACTTCACCGCTGAGTTTCTTGAGAGTACGGCTTACATTAAGATCCGGCCGTCTGCCAGCTCTCATAAATCCGTATGCACCACCAAGGGTTTGCAGTGTACCGGCAAGTTCCGGAGCAAATTCATACCATTTGCGCTTGAACTCCTGTTCGTCACCTTCCTTTGATCCGTCACTGTCAGCAAAGGTATCCTCGGCCTGTGCGCCGTAGACCTCATTATATATACTCTGACCGTAAGGTGTCTTGGTTGTTGACAACTCGAGCTGTCCGGATGTTCCTGTACGGAATTCATTTCCTTCCTGGTCATAGGCAATATCACCTGCCTGGCTGACTACGTAGCCACTCTCCGGATCATACTTCCATCCACCATTCTGAAGATTCTGAATTTCACCACCATCAGCCTTTTTATTGGCAAACTTATGTTTGTTCAACTTTGCAATAATACTTGTATGTCCATGCATTTTTGCAAGTCCCATAGCATCACTCCAATCCTCCTTTGTTGTTACGGGATACCTTCTGTTTTTCGGATCCATGAATTTACTGCTTGCAACTTTTGGATAAGGCTTCTTTGATGAACCGTAATCTTTTGACCTGGTTAACCCTCCCGTTCTTAACATTTGAACACTTCCATCACCAACTGGTGTAGTGCTGGCTTTCTTGCTTCCCTTGAAGGTATTTTTGTTCTTAGGCAGTTCTACAGCTTTGCTTTCGCCTACTTCAGTAGGTTTGTGCGGTTGTGGATTGACCTGCTTATGTGGCGGTCTTGAAGTTTTTAAAGCCTTCGTTCCTGAAGGTCTCTTGGCCGTTGAACTCGGAATACTTTTCTTTACCGGAGTTTTCTTAGCAGGTTTTGGTTTCGGCTTGGGCTTTGCCTTGGCTTTCGGCTTAGGTTTCGGCTTATATTCCGGTTCAGCTTTCGGGGCCAGCTGATCAAGGTCTACACCGTGATACCTGAGTATGCCGACTTCTTCGGGAGTGAAGAACACCTCACCATCACTTACCATGACATTGGATCCGCCGTTCATTCTGTCAGCAAAAGTATTATCATCCCATCCCAGAAGGGTTTTGCCGAGTTCCATACCAATCTCTGCATTTTCTGCAGGAACAACAAATGACCCATCAACGGCTGTCATGCGGATAGCATCTGATTTAGGTCCGCCTTTTCCTTTGATCATACCGCCTTCCTGGTAGCCGGATTCATCAAGGTAGTTTTTATACATCCCGGAATAAAGATTCGACCATTTGGAAACTGCCTCTCTCCTTTCTTCTTCCCTTCTTTTCTTTCCCGCTATTGCTTTAATACCGGATCCCAGAAGGCCGAGACCACCACCTATGAGCGCACCAACCGGACCGGCAGCAGCAAATCCTGCACCAGCTCCTTTCAATGTTGTGGCTCCTATGTCACGACCTACGTTAAGAGTATCGACACGCTTAACAGTCTCAGCTGGGTTCTCCCGGATATCATAACCTGACAGAAGTTCATCAATCTTATTACCCAGGATCTCATCTCCAAAACCTGCCATTGTTGAGAGACCAAAGGAGCCAAACTGGTTATTACCGAGAAGCCCGACTTTTTCTTCGTCACCGGTAACAATTCCACCTTCCTGCTTTCCACGGCCTCTTTTCATTCCACCGCATTTTAGCTTGTCTACTGAATTTGCCATGATTATATCATTTTTCTTATGAAAGTTTTTATCTCATTGAATGTAACCTCGCTGACGGAATTTGTTGTAAAGGTAATCTTAAGATATCCATCGACAAGTCTTTCCCTGGTTACGAGTGGAAAATTACCATACCATCTCCTGTTTCTCCTTTTAATATTCCTGTTATTGAGAATGAACTCACTTACGCTTTGCTCGGAGTTTTCATAGTCAAGTTCTGAGAAGAAATTCTCACTTGCTATCATTACCCATCTGTCAAAGATCTTCTCAACGTTACTGCTTTCCTTGACTATGACCGAGAATGTAGCAGGGTATGTCGTGCCATAGAAACTGGATCTGATCTCGTTTGTGTTATGCTGCCATATATTCAGGCTTGTACCATCAAGGGCGTACATCCAGTCTTTGTACTCGAAATACATTCTAGGACTGAAATCATAGAATCCAACGAACTTATTATTCCTGATGTTCATTCCGATCGTTTCATTCGATCCATCAGGGAAAAAGAAAGTTGTGAATATGAATTTAATCCTGGGATCGTAACCGGATACAATACCGTAATCGTAGGCAGGATTATCATAGATGTTCATATCGTTTGGAACACCGTTGGTAAAATACCTATCCAGACCCTTGACGAGTGAATCCCGGCTGAACTTCATAGAGTCTGTCAGGGTAACGTAAATCTTTCTTATGGAATCATACCAATGGAAACCAACAGGTGATTCAGCAAGGCCAAATTGATTGCTGTTACCGATCATTTCAATCACTTCATCATGCCTTTCGAAAATACCTCCCACACCTAACTGAACAGGTTCGCCTGCAGCATTCTGTGTAAGGGCTCGTTCTTCAATTGGAATATATCCAACGGCATCCCTTTGCCAGTACAACAAGCGGTTGAATTTCCTGCGTATATTATTGATAGGACCGAAATGAGTATCAAGATCGATATAGTTCAGAGCTGAGAACTTACGGAAGGAATCCTCGAGTTCTCCATAGGTCTTTGTATCTGAATATCTGTTACGAACATCGAATCTGTTTTGAAGCTGGAAGTTATACGGTAATGGTAGGTAGTAATCCTGAATGTTTTCAGATGTGTAGCCGTCATTATAATTGAATTCCTCCCATTTATGCCCGGTAGTGAATTTTCTTAAACCACTGGGATTGTTCGTGCCGTCATAACTTCTGTCTTTACCAACATGATTTCCCTCTCTGAGATCAAGATTTATTCTTGTCTCGAGGGGAACGATGATTGAATGGTTGAACATATCGTAGGATCCCTCCTGGTCATCGTCCTGCATAAGACGCATCAGGTCAAACAGGCAAACAAATGCATCACCTCCGAATACATCGATGTCATTGAATATATAATTACCACCGGCATTGATATCGGCAAGAACAGCATCATCGATTTTCTGGAAATGGCCGGTCCCGATATAATTCGTATTTGCAAGTGCTGAATCGCCAGTTCCTCCGTATGGACTGTTATTCTCCCTTTTGACAGAACAAATCAACATCCTGGGATCACTCTCGAGCAGGTTTGTATATCCTTTATTTCCATCCGTTGATTCATCGATGTCAAGAACTGCAATACCAAGGTTGGTATTATAGCTGATACGATCGGGATCCGGAAGGATTATAGCAGCACATTGGCCTTGTAATTCCTTTGTCGGATCCCTTGGATCAAACTGAAGGCTTGTCGTTTCATCGGTATCACCTTGTTCATGCCGTGTATAGAATAATATTTCATGCTCTACATCAATTACACCGTTATCATCCGGATCCCCGCTACCATTATGTAGATAGAACTTTTGGTAGAATGAGTATGCTCCGTCAGCACCGGTCATTTCCTCACGACCATATCCCTGGCAACCAGTTTGTGCCGTTACAGTCGGGTCAAATGGTGTACGATACTCATGGTTGACAAGCTTATCACCTGGTTGAATGGAAAAATCCCTCAGCTCGTAGATATCTTCAGGGCAGTAAAAAGCGTAAGCACCTTCATATTTTGCAGTATCACCAACATCCCTGCGCACAAAACCTGGATACTGGTATATATCGTTACTGATCTGTAACAAATTGCAGAGAACGCCATAAGCGATATGTTCACG
>Ga0180433_10000255_pt1 | contig 93812 bp, 93 predicted proteins | sample SS_ome_8_FD_132980 | JGI IMG/M metagenome (GOLD analysis project Ga0180433, IMG submission 132980) | Hypersaline lake sediment archaeal communities from the Salton Sea, California, USA - SS_1_D_1 metaG | ecosystem: Environmental > Aquatic > Non-marine Saline and Alkaline > Hypersaline >... | reverse complement strand
GATGAGGCCATCGTAATCCTCCGAGGTTTGTGAATTCACTGATTCTGTTTTTCAAAACCTAGGGGAAAGCGGTGGCCTTGTCTATTACCAATTCCTAATTACACACAATTTAGGGCACAACCTTGTTCGAGAGTTACACACGAAATATACCCTTATTTTCGGATGACTTATTTATACGAATGTTACTAAAGTCAAATTGGGGTCATGATTCGCTTTCAACTAGTTCATTACTACTTAAACTAAAAAAAGATGGTATTATATCAGAGAAAGGATTTAATGCGAAGTTAATTAAAATGATATCGTTAAATTATCATCATGTTATTATTAACACTGAAACCCTTAAACATGCAGTTGAATCAGTAAATTTCTATTCATCAAAAAAGGTATTGAAAACGTTTAATTCATTGAGAAATGAAAATATCCCAAAAGAGAATTTAATCCAGATGTCATTAAAGTTTTTCAAGTGGTTATGGCTTGAAAATATTCCCCTAGAATACAAGGAAAAATGGACAAACATTATGTTAAATATTATAACCGTAAGCAATAAGTCCGATAAACGGGAAATCATTAATATCATTAACGATGAAAAAGAGAATCTATTTTCGCCCTTAGATCCAATTCATGGAGAACAGTTTGAAAAAGCATTAAATTCGTGGGTTGCTGCTCAGGGGATTATCTAAGCGAAATCATTGATGAAATAAGCCGTCACCTCACCACAAACCCCTCTCCTCGAATCAGAAGGGGCTTAACAAAGCAACTTTTTAACCTTCAGTGTTTAGAAATCGCACATCCCTCTCTTGCGAAGGAGAGGGAATAAGGGTGAGGTTGTCGTTTAAAACAAGATTCTAAAAACAGGAAACTGTGTAACGTATACGTAGTAGAGTGTTTGTTGGCATTCGCTAGAAACGAAAAAACCCCTATCGCCGCAAAGCATGTAACGACGGGGGTTTCAGTAGTAGCGGGGAGCGGACTTGAACCGCTGATCTTTGAGTTTATGATCCAAAGGTCGAGTTACCGGGATCCGATTTTACTGAGATAATCTCTGTTCGCAAATCTGAGCCATAGTCAATCGCCTTGAAATCAAATTTAGTTGCCAATCCGGTAGAGCTGATGTCTGGAAAATAATCAGCCTTTTTGACTACCTGACTGAGTACAATTACTGGGAATAAGAATAGAATGAGAGGGGTGATTTTTTTCATCCCTGATTCCTGTTAGTTGACTGGTAATAATATCGGTATCAGGACTAGTGTGGGTAAGCAATATCGATTCTTTTAAATACATTATGCTTGTACACTCATGCACTATACGTTATGTTATAAATAGATTCAATCACTTATTCAAATATAAGGAGAGTCTCAATGCAAACCCACTATTTGAATCAAATTGCTGCCCACCAAATGCAGAGTAGGGGGGTAGATGAACACGTGCTTTGTCATAGTTTAATCGCAAAGCATCTGGAGCAAGACCAGGACGAAATTGAAGTCATGCTTGTTGAAGGAGATGATGAGCAGGAATACTTCGCTATCGTTTCTGATAAGGACGGAAAATCACACTACTTAAATGTGTTTGCACGGTATCGGGAAGTGGAGCGACACCCACGCCCCGAATTTGTCCGTGCAATATTCAAACAGTTGTTAGGTGTCGAAGCGTAAAACAGAAAGGATTGCAGATGTCAGAACAACTCCAAGACAAAGAAGAACGGGCGTACAAGCGATACGTCAAGCTTCATGCGAAGTTGCACTCCGGAAAATACAAGAGCAACGAACAAGTCCATGCTGAGATACGGGAAATTGAAAATGAATACCCGTATTCCCAAATGCGGATGAATCAAGATATTCACCAGACGATAATGGAGGTGCATCATGGGTAACGAATTACCGGATGTTCCTGCGGTAAGGGTCGGTTGCCTGAAATGTTATAATCATGGCCACCTTGTCGGAGAATGGTTTGAGATAACCGATAGGCGCAAAGGGGAATTTGAAGATGAAATTGATGATTTCATGGAATCACACGAATATCCGGCAAGTGCCGAAGATGGGTATCCGCATGAAGAATGGGATGTCTTTGACACAATCGGTATTCGTCCTTCCCTCTATACTAAGGTTGGGTTATGGCACTTGATTGAGGTAGCCGATCTTATGGAAGAGCATGGCTTGGCATTTATTCTGTGGGCGGAAGAGCACCTGCAATTCGTTGAGTCAGGTGAGGCGGAAGATAGATTCAATAGTGCGTTTATCGGACACTTCAACGAAAAGGAAGATTTCTGTCGAGAATACTTTGACCGAATCACAGGCGTACCGTTAGATGATTGGCTCCGGAGTTACATTGATTGGGAAACGGTGTATCGAGATGCTCATCATGGAGAGTTTGCCATTTATGAAGTGGTGGATGACGGTGCGATGTCAGATAGGGGTATATATGTCTTTAACATTTGATGAGGCATACGAGAAACTTGAGCGAAACGAATTATCTACGGCTATGCTAAAACCACTGGGTATCGGCATGGAAGTATTTTTACACGTTACACAACTGGATGGTAAACAAGAATTACGGGCATTTGAATTGCTCAGGCATCATGTCAAAAAACAACGAAAGGAATCCGATGAGTAAGCATCCAGACACGCTTCCGAACCTGCAACATCATAAGGAAATGAGTGAGGATCAGCAAAAACTGTCCAATGATGTGTACTGGGCAATTCGACATTATGTAAGTCGGCTGATGATTCACGGCGTAGCCAAATCTGCAAGGATTAATGAGGATACCATTAATTCAATTGCCGATGGTGTTGTCGAAGAGGTTGACGGTTCGGGGATTTATATAAAACAGGTTAATGAAATTGAGTCTGATGATGGTTGATATATAAAAGAAGATAAAATATATTAAACACATTGGATGCGAGATTTATTGGGGGGACGGTAAGGTGGATTAAGTATTGCATTCACTTCACCATGCTAGTTGCCCATTGTTTTCAGCGCTTATCTATCTCGTATTTGTTGAGGGTACAGCAAGCCCCCACATTTTTTTGGATGTGGGGGCTTTTTATTGCCATTTATGTTTGTACACTAAAGCAATATACGTTAAGTTATAAGTAACAATAATCAAATACTTATTTTTCAAATAAGGAGAAATCATGCAAAACCAACTGAGAAAATCAAGCACTCAAATTTCCTCACTTTTGTATTCTGTATTGTGTTTGTTTGACGTACATCCTGATAGTATAGATACGATGTATGGGGCAGGCCATATTTACAAGTGTCGGTATTGTGGAACCAAGAGAAATAGTTGGGAGATGGTTTAATTTTATTATTTACACGGAGATGAAAATGAGCCTACGAGACAGGAAGACACGCGAAGATTCTGAGAAGATGTTTGAAGGTTTAATGCGAGCCGAAATTGATAGTAAGGGTGGTGATGTCTCTATCTCTACTACAGGATTGTTTAATATGTACAATAAACTGAAAATTGAGGCTGAATATCATTTTTCAAATTTGAGGCAATTAGCTGAAAGCATCCATCGAGATATGGGGCGTTTAATTGAAAAGTTAGAAGAAGATGGATATGACGCCAACTATAACAGTTTAGGTGAGTTGCAGGGACGCGCTACTCAATTTGATCGGGAATGCGGTCAACTGGATCAAGTGGTTAAGATATTGAAAAATTTCAACCGAACAATTGGTAGGGATTTTCAGGAACAGCATTCCGAAGAATAAATTTGCTGATCAGTCGGGAGACGAGTTTTCGTTTAGATGTTTTCCTTTGATGTTCACTCCCAGTTCCAAAAAAGGCATGAAACGGAAAACACGGGTCGGGCGGATGGCATACAAATTTTCACGAAAGTGAGGTTGAAATGATTTACATCGGAGTTAAGAGAAATTCGTTTAAACATGAGATATTTGAAAGCGATTCCGAACCTACTGAACGAGCACACGGCGATAAATATTTGTACTGCATTGGAGAGTTTAAGACAATGGCAGGTGCAAAATTTATGGCTAAGTATGGAAAAAATAATCCGCATTGTCGCTGTGTAGCGGATGCAGAGCGACTTGCAAAACAGAAAGGAATGGAGTAATGCCTGAGAGCGAATTAGTCTTAACACCTATGTTTTGGGACTGCAACTGCAAGGACGATTACATCAAGCATCAAAGTCAGATTTGGTGTGGTGAATGTAACGCTCATCGAGACGAAGAGCCGGAATCACGGTTACGTGAAGTAATCCGGATGATTACAGATGATTGTGGTGTTGAAATTCACGCAATGATAAGCCGATAACCGTTCCACCGTGGAACACAAGATTACGGAAGAGGTAATGATGTCAGAAATCAACAACGCTAAAGAAGGGATAAGGAAGCGCAGAGATGAGGATATACTCCGACACTCTTGGAGTGCGCTTGATTTGGCTAAAGCGGAAGCCAAACGATTGGTGGATGAAGGTGTGTACGAAAATGAAGATGAGGCGTTTGAAAATACCCTCGGGAGCCAGAGTTTTTTCGATTGGGAATGGCAGTGCCTTGCCGAAAATCTGAAATACACCTTACAGGAATTGGAGAACGAAGAGAAACCCGGACTCTGGTATGTCGAGAGACGTAACTTCGGGTGGAGAAATTTGGGTGGTCATGCTCAACTTGCCCTGGATGGCAAGAATGATGGACAGCAATTTTTGTCCAAGATACTTCCAGAAACGGACTGCTCATTCAAGATTTATGAATATGAACACGGCGATCAGAAAGGAATCAAAGTTCATAATTTCCACCACGACTCACCGACCGGAGAATGGTACTATGCGATTCCGGTTAAGTCGGAATGGTTTTGCGTTTTTTGTGGTGAGATATTTGTTAATGAACCGCTGAAAGTGACGAAACTATCACTTGAGTTTACCGATGGTGAACGCTGTTGTGAAGAGTGTGCTGACATCCGTGGGTACGAACTGGTTGACAAGGATAAATGATTGCCTAATAACGCATTATTCGTTATGCTATAAGTGGTCATATTTTTTTAACTATTAAGTTATATAGGTAAAGCGAAAGGGTAATATGAGTAAAGCACCGAAGCCAATTGAGAAACTATTTGCCCCAATCGTATTAACGACTCCGAGCCAAAAGAATCTGCGTCCGGATGTACAATCCCAGTCAGATGAAGAGCCGTGGAAACAGGGGCATGAGGACGATTATGAAATACCGTTAGGCATATCAGCGCAAAATGCAACAGAGGAACCTACGAAAAAGATGGTGCAGATGTTTGCGAGTAGTCTGGCACGGGATGAGACGTTTCGTATGCGAATGTTCAGTGAGGGGTTTATTGGAGTAGTAATACACTGGAACGAGAACGATGAGTGGCGTGAGCAACGCTACTATTTATTGAATAATCACTAAAGAGAAAGGGTAATGTCGATGGAGAAGTTGCAGACATTTGCAGCGCAAAGCGATCACTTGGATTACAATGATGATGGGCAGGTTATTGTTCAAAATAGTCTTGGAATGGCTCTACTTGTAGAGAAATTCCCAAATACAATCGAAGTCGATGCACCGGAACCTAATCCGAATTGTAAACAGGATGGATGTTACGGTCGGGGTAAAGTTGGCACAAATCTCACCACTGGTGCTGATGTGGTTTGCCCGAAATGTCAATTTCCGCGTGTGTATGAGGAAATTGCAGAGGATGCGGATAATGAGGATGCGGAAGTTACCGCATCAATCGAAGAGGCTCAGGAATTGGCTGGAGCCGAAGCATGAGCTGGAAAAAATGGTTACAAGGTTCACACAAAAGCCAGATAGTTACTGGTTTGTTGTTGGGAGCCGTACTGATCATCTTTGCTCAAAGGGTAAAGATCCAATACCAGAAAAGTATTATCGAGAGTTGGGAACAGACGTACTATGACTCATTCTATGAGATAGTCGATGAGACATCCGGCGTATTGGAAAACACAATACGTCTCAGGACGGAACTGACTCGCTATATAATCAATCACCCACCTGTACCGCACTCATTTCGTTCTTCGGATGATTCTTTTGCTCAAATGGATTCGTTGAGAAGGAGTCACAGGGTACAATGAGCATATTCGTCCAGAAAACGCAGTGGGATAATGCACGGTATATTTCATTACGCACTGGCGAAAAATTCACCTTACCACGTCCACGGTACTTTGTCGAGTATCGTGGACATACGTGGGCTGCATATTTCCCTGATGATGTGGTGGATGCCAAGCGATTGTTACATAAAATCGCTGAACGATTAGGTGTGATAAATATTAAGGCGTGGTATGATAAGTACCGATGGTTTCTGGTTACGAGCCATTTTGTAAGAGAGCAAACAAAACAAACGTATCTGTTAGAGAATTTATTTCAACTGGCAGCGGAAGGAGAGGATTTGTGAGTAAGAAATCGGACAGGAAAAACCTGACACCGGAAAATTTCTATTTGAAGTATGATGAGTGTCAGATTGACCCAACACGTGGGAACAAGTGTGAGAAACTCAATATGGACAATGGGGTGTTACGGTGCACCCACGCTAAGAACGCACCGATTGAGGTATTAAAGCCGCTATGTGGTGTATTGTGGTCGCCGGAAGTTTTAGAAGAAGAGTTACAGTCGTAACAATAACACAAGATAAGGAAAAGGGATTTTGCCTGCTGTATTTGCAACGGGGAGAACGTGACATTATGTCAAAGATGATTCGGGTGAGACGCAGTGTGGCCGTGAAGCAGAGTCCGGTAGTTTATACGCCAATAAAGAGGAGTTACCAGACAAAGCAAGTGTCAACGATGTGCTAAAGTTGAAAGTCTCGGAGGAGGCGGTCGAAGCCTGAATGTCTGGATGAGTTTTAACGATTTGGAGTTGGTAGACATCCTGAAAGATTTTAAAGGACTTCACACGAAATTTCTGAGTCAACTCGGACGTAAAAAAGTGAAACCAAAAATGCCCTGGAAGGTTAATTCACTTTACTGTGCTTGTAATCAGAAACAGGTGCAATCTCGAACCAAACGAAAGGAGACGACCATTGTAGTATATTAACTTAACATCATTATCAAATACCGCCTGAATGAAAAAACGTTGTAGTCGAAAAGGCCTGTAAAGAGACTTGCAGGGTCTTTTTATTCCCACCGACATCTTTCCCACCGTGGAACTTTTCGAGTACCATTGTCAAGTAACCAACTTGCATTGACTTCCTATTGTTGTATATATATAATTAGTTTGATTGATAAAGCATAATGCATTAATAAATAAACATCAAAGGTGTTATGGGAAAAGGGAAAGTCAAAGCAAAACTAATTAAAGCTGGGGCAAGAGATGAGATTGACAAGGCTTTAAACCTGTTTGGCCGCAAGGTTGTCTATAACAAAGAGAAGGCCGAAACCAAGCAGGCGATACAAAAGGAATCGTCCATTTATGAGGGCGAGAATGAACATAATATTGTCCCGACCCCCTTTGATATGCACGCTCTGGCTGTTGTACCGGAAAAGAGTGAGATCGTTGCTGGTAATATTACTGCAATGGAACAAAATGTTGCGGGATTCGGATGGCTTATTAATGCAATAGATGAAGAATTGTCCGCCGAAGAGAAGATGAAGGGTGCAGTTAAAAAACAGGCGGATGCTATTAAGGAAGTCTTAACCGATCCGAACACTCGACATGAAAATTTTGTAAGTATCGGCAAACGTATAATTCGTGACCGTGAAACTTTTGGACACGGATTTATGGAGGTTGTACGCAACCGAAAAGGTGACATCGCCTCTGTCTATTTCTGCCCGGCAAAGAATATCCGGAAAAGACGTGATAAAGTAGTTAATGGTAAACGGGAACCGCAGGGATTCGTGCAACTGAGTGGCGGTGATCCAATTATGTTTTACAGGGATTTTGGCGATGACCGCATAATGGATCGGAAAACTGGTGAATACAAAGAAGTGCCGTATGAAAGACAAGCCAGTGAACTCATCATGGTCAAGATTCATAATACCCATTCTACCTACTATGGCGTTCCCCGTTACATACCAGCCGAATTAGCGATTACCGGGAATCATTACGCTGCGAAATCCAATAACAATCGGTTTAAGAATAATAACGTACCTGATTATGCCATGATTATTTCCAACGGTGAGATAATTGATGGTGAAGATGATATACAGAACTACCTGAAAGAGAATTTTAATAGGACGGACGGTGCGGGCCGTTTTCTGGTAATGCAGGTTGAAGGGGAAGATGCTGGTTACGATCCAACTAAACCTTTACAGCGAGCCGGCATCCAGATTGTTGAGATGAACAAATGGAAAGATGCTCGTTGGAAAAAATATGAAGAGGCAAACGATAAAAAGATTCGCAGGATCTGGCGTTTGTCACCAATTATTACTGGAGACGTAGAGAATGTGAATCGTGCCTCTGCTAATGCAGCCAAAGAGATTGCCGAAGAGCAGGTTTTTAATCCGGAGCGAGTTGAATTTGATGAACTGATCAATCAGACCATTGTACAGGACATCATTAAGAGTAAAACCAACTCCGAAGATGTAAAAGTTCGATTTCAGTGGAAAAAGATGCACATCTCTTATCCGGATTTAGACCTGAAAAAAGCCGACCGTGCTGCATCCACAAGAGCCGGATCGCTTAACGAGATTCGTGCCTTTATTGGTTTACCGGAATATGAGGATGATGATGTTGCTGATACACCTATCTATATCCTTGAGCGTGAGGATAAGTTACGAGCAATTGAAGAGTTAAAGCAGGCGAAATCCAATCAGGCCAACGAAAACGCAAATAAGGTCATTGATACCGTATTAACGCCAACAGAAACCAAAGCCCTGGATATACTGAGTGAGTCTATTCGACGCAAATATAGTCAGTAAACTTGAGTTAGCGGACGCATTTAAGGCTGCGGATTCAGCCGAAACTGATCCGCTGGACGATAACGACTTCCTGAACTTGGAGTTTGGGTATGCAGCCTCTATCGTTGAGGATTTTATTGTCGGCGTAGAGAAAATCAGGGATAAGACTGATGAGATTATTACTGGGCTGGAACTGAATTATGATAAAGAGGCACTGGTTAAGCACATCAATCGTATTGCCAATAAAGAGTGGAACGGGAATATGCTCAAGCGGATGTCTGGCACTATCGACCAGTACGTTGAGGAAATTTATAATACCTCTAAATCCAGTGCTGTGCTCAACGCCTCTTTTAACGTCCGTGATTTTCAGGCAATGGAGTACCTGAAACAGAGTGATTATTTCTATGTTGGCAAACAGTTTGGTTCGTATTCCGATGATATTTCCACATTAATTCGGGAAGCAGTTTTTGAAGAGGGATTGGGGGCAAAAGCAGCAGCCCGTCAAATCTATGAGAAGTTAAACGGGGTGGTGAATACAGAATTTTGGAAGTATGAGCGTGTGGCTCGCACCTCTGCAAACCGTGTCCGGAATTGGTCACGGGTATTTGCATTTCACGAAAACAATGTAGCGACTGTGCGATTCGTTGCGGTGATGGATGAGCGCACCAGTGAAGTCTGCGACACTATGAATGGTGAAGTATTTGAAGTGTCGTGGATCGTAGAGCACTTGGAAAAAGTTATGGAATCTGGCGAAGAGGCTTTGCCGGATATTTCACCATTTCCTGAAAGTGTGGATGCGTTATTGAATCCAGAGGGCATAACGAAAGATGCGATTGACTTAGCTGGGGAAGGGTATGCAGCACCGCCGTTACATCCTCATTGTCGTTCTGTATTGGTGGTTGACTCGATGCGTAGAACGGTAACTCGATCCTAAATATGGAGAACACGATGAACAAGGTTGACGATAAAAATCTTAACGTCATTGGTCTGAAAATAATTGACCAAAAGGAAACGAAAGACGGTGGCTATAAAGTCATTGGATGGGCGTCAAAGGACAATCTCGACACCATGGAAGAGATTGTACCTGTTGATACAATTAGTAAAGCGGTGAATTCTTATGCTCGTTTCTCAAATATTCGGCAAATGCACAACCCGTTTCTTGGTGGCGCGGGCGTCGCTAAGGTACTAATCGTTGAGGATAGTGGACTTTGGCTCGAAGCCGAATTGTTTGATGATGATGTCATAAAGAAAGTACAAGCCGGTGTCTATAAGGGGTTTTCAATCGGATACCTCACACGGGATTACACTTACAACGATCAGGGGCATAAAGTATTAACCGACATTGAGTTGGTTGAGATTAGTGTGGTTGATCGTCCGATGAATGTCAAAGCCCTCTTATCACACGGTACGGAATTTAAAGTGGAGCAATTCAAAGTCGAAGGAGATCAGCCTATGTCATACGTGCTAAACAATGAAGATAAAGCAAAAATGCCCGATGAATCCTTTGGGTTTGTCGGAATGGTGGACGGCAAGTTTACCCGTATTCTACCGTACAAAGATTTAAGTGGGAAAGTCAATGCTGATGCAGCAGTGGCATCCCTGAATATTCTCAACTCGAATCGTGAGGATGATATAGCTCACTTGGAGTCCTCTGAAAAGAAAGAAATCTATAAAACGATTTCTGCTGCACTCGAAGAGGACGATTATAGTAGCGACATTCCTGAATTGGTTTTGGGAGATGATGTTGAAGCCAGGTCCGTGGCCAGCGAGCAGTCTGAGGACGAAAAACCAGCGCAGGAAAGCAAGACAATTGGGTCTGGTGCAACTGAGTATGAAGAGATGGAAGTATCGGACATTAAAACACTCCGAGCAGAACTTGATGCTATCCGAAAAGAGCAAGGAAACCAGTCTTCGATTTTTAAGAAGTTTGCGGAATCGATGAAAGGCGCTCTCAAGGGTAAAGGTATCGAGATGAACGAAGTGATGGGAGACGTGGATGGGACAAACTATGAAGAGTTAGAAGATGTCCGGAATCTGAAAGAAAAACTCCGGAATATCGCCTATGTGCTTGATGGTGTCCTCTACAACATCCTGTACAACGAAGACTTGTCTGCTGAGGATAAAGAACTTAAAGCGATCAAGGCTTTTAATGCTGCGAAATCCGACTGGGTGAGTTCTTTTAAAACCCTTGCTGCGATGGTGACAAAATCCCCGGATGAGAAAGCAGTAAAATCAGAAAGTGAAACAAAGGAGGAAGCAGTGGACGGAAAAACTGTGGTAATTGATGGAGTGAAGTATGCTCCTGTCGAGGACGGCAAGGCATCTGACACTCCGGAAGAGGAAGTCGAAGAAGTTGAAGAAGAGGCTCCAGAGCCGGAAGAGGACATAGCGGAGGATGGGCCCGATGAGGAAAAGATTGACGAGGCAGATGCGCCGGAAGAAGAGGAAGAGCCTGCCGATGAGGAAGAAAAGGAAGAATTGGAAGAGGAAGAGGAAGGCGAAAAGTCTGTCTCTCCCGATGAGGTTGCCGAACTCCGGCAGGGCTTGAAAGCGGTGAAATCAGATCTCAAGAAAACAAAGACTGACCTCAAGGCGGCTCATACACAGATTGAGGAATTGGGCGGACAGGTGAATCCCAGTTCTCAGGATGTTGCCGAAGATGAGAAAGTTGAAACCAAAAGCGTAGATGTTCCGCTTGGCGATGAGCCAGAGGATTTTTGGGAATAAAAAATTTTCCCAATAATGCTTAACCAATAAATCATATTGATTAATAAAGGAGAAATGTCGAGATGAGTGTTGACATGGAATTTAAAAGTTTGATACAGGAATCCACCTTTAACGCAGGTGGGCTCCTGAACGCTAAACAGGCTAACCGTTTCATTGACTACCAGATCAATGATCAGGTTATCCTGTCCGAGTGCGATGTGCGTAAGATGACTACGAATGAGGAAGAGATTGACCGTCTCTCCTTTGCTGGGCGTCAGATGAGGAAGCACACGAAAGGTCAGAAGGGTTCGAGTGGAAGCGTGACGTCCGACCAGCGTTCCATTTCGCTGACTGAAAGCAAACTCTGGTTGGAACTCGACCTGCGTACCCTGAAACGGATGACTGTTGAATCCGATGGGAATATCAAAGGTCGTCTTCTGAAACATATCATGCGGCTGGCTGCACAGCAATTCGGTAATGATATTGAGGATTTGGGACTGAACGGTGATACGGCTGATGCCAGCGCCGATGTGGATTTCCTCTCCATTACGGACGGCTGGATTAAAATCGCTAAGAACGATGCTATCGTGTATGATACGAATGCAAGTGCCGATTACATGGATATGGTATTCCCGAACATGGTCGATTCGCTGCCGGAGAAGTATCGTAGAGACAAATCCAAGTTGCGGTTCTATGTCTCTGATGGTATCAAACAGGCGTACATCCGTCAGATCGCAGGCACGAACACTTCTGCCGCACTGCCGTACCTGACTGGCGAAGCTGATCCGCCCTATGAAGGTGTCCCGATTAAGTCTGTACCGAAGATGCCCTCCGGTGTGATCATCCTTACGTTCCCGAAAAACTTGACGTATGGTATCGACCGGACCGGTATTGAACGTGGTTTCGATACTCGGATCGTGGAACGTGTACTGGATGCGGTAATCTATGCGCCTATTGGCTTCCAGATTGCCAATGAAGACGCATTCGTCTTGGGGTATGACGTTGCATAATGATTCGCCCTGTGGTCGCCACCACCCCAAAGTGTGGGGCATGTGCTTAGGGATGTGTCTCACACTTCCCCTATGGGCTTGGCCATTTGGCGTTTGACATAAACATATAAAAAAACGAGGAGAATAGGGCGATGATTGAAATCACTCTTATTAGTAATGCAAAGAAAATTTTTACTCGTAAAAACGGTGAGAAGGTTGTTTTTCATAAAGACAAGACTCGCTATTTCGCTGAAGATGATGAGGTTGCAAATCGTATCCAACGTCTGTCGGAAAACGAACGGGTAGGTACTTTTAAAATTAACACTGAGATCCAACAGTATCCGATTGCATCCGGATGGCGACATTTCTCCCCGAATCGTTGGAAAGAGATGCTGGAGACACTCGGCATTGACACCGAGAATTTGAAACGTCAGCCCGACTACATTAAGAGAGTGGAAGAGGCTATCGAAAGCGGACTGATTGTGGTCCGGGAAAACTCTGGTGATGAAGAGGAAGGCGGAGATTCGCAGTTGAAGGCATTACAAGAAGAGAATGAAGATCTCCAGAGCAAGTTGCGTGGTGTACAGACGAAATTGGGTAAAACCAAGAAAGCATTTGAGGACACTATTGCTGACTTACTTGACCGGATTGAGACGCTTGAAGGTGAGAAGAATTCCGAAACCAAAAAGGATAAGGAATAAACCCAACTATGCGGTTTGTTGACGTAAATCCCTCCTTAGATAGAATCCCTGAAATCATGTCAGTGAGCGAGCTTGAGGGCTTGCTCACTGCACAGGGTTATGATCCTGCGGAAGTGACTCCGGATCGGAAAAGCAAATTAATTGATACGTTATCCGGACTCGTCTTTCGTGCCACTGGTCAATTTTTTAGTGAGGAATCAATGACGCTTATCTACGATGGTAGTGTAGTGGATCGTGTCAAAATGCCGTTCCGGTTGCTTTCCCTCACCAATGTTCGGATTGATGGTAAGACGAAACCAATCACCGATTTCGTGGAATATCCCTCACATATCCAATACAAGGACAATGAATTCACCCGTGGCTACAAGAATGTTGAAGTTGTCGGGACGTTTGGGTATCCAGACGGACAGGAATTACCGAACAACGTGTACACGGCTTTAACAATTCTCATTGAGGATTATTTGTACGGCGATATGTATCAACGGATGCAATCCCGTGCGACATCTGTGGGGTTTGACGCGATGAGTATTTCTGTAAAGGATTCCCCGTATGGTGAATCAACTGGAAATATCGAGGCGGATCGACTGTTAAGCGACTACCGCTGGAATTACCGCCCGTATAAAAAGAAAAGTATCAAGATGTACGCGCTATGACGTCTATTGAATTATTAAGACTGGCTCCTGGTGCGGATCTCAGTGGTAATGCCTTTGGGTATGATACCATGTCGCAGTTTGATAGTGCCGGAAAAATCTACGTGCCATTTATTACATGGAAGAAGCGAGATAAGCCAGATGAGGGTGATATTAAGCAGAGTAAGGGATACTTCAATTTGAGTAAGCCACAGATGCTCCGCTTTAATATCACTGGCGATGATAGGCTGAAAATTGAAGGCGAAATATTTGTGATTGTGGAAGTGCTACCGATTGCAGGTGGCGTGTATTACAAGGTTAGTATTAAGAATTTTATTGACGATACCAGTGAGGCGACTTACTCCGATGCGTAAGACTGGAGACTGGAAAAAATTTATGGCGATGATGGAAAGTGCAAATCAAAGCATAGAGCGTAACGCCAAAAAAGAGTTACATGGCGTAGCCGAAAAGGTGCGCTTCTCAATGGTGACGGGCATTACTACTGAACGATTTGAGTTCGCACCGAATGCACCGAGCACTATTGAGAAAAAGGGTAGCTCGACTCCACTGGTTGATGATGGTGATTTAGTCGGGAGTATTGATACTCACGATATGGATGGAAAAGGATATTTGGTGGGTGCACACCGGACAGCAAAAGACCGTGAGGGCAATAAGTTGGCAAATATTTTTGCTATTCTCACATACGGTGTGAATAAAATCGCGCGGAATGGAAGGCGGATGAACATCCCCGCCCGTGATGCCATTTCCCCTTCACTTAAAGAGAATGAAGATGAGTTTAAAGAGGTTGGTAAGCGAATAATCCAGAAATCGTTTTAATGGAAGTTCATAACAAATATATCGAACCGATTATTAACGGGCTTGGTGCGTATCTCAATGGATTTAAAGTGGGTGGCAACTCGTTGCCGTTCAATGTAGAGGGTACGACTACCGAAGCCAACGACACCACTTATCCGTACTTCTATCTGCGTAGTTTCTGGTTTTATCCGAATACTGGAGCACGGCAAAGCGGAACAAAATATGTTTATGAGGTGGATGAGCAGGCGAAATCTGCACAAAAAAAGGAAAGACCTCAGCCGTACATCTTGGAATGTGTGTTGGAGTTGGTGGGACGTAATCCGATTAACTTTTACCACATCTACGAATTACTCGAACAAAAACGACAGCGCGATAAGGTGTTGGAGGTCGTTATGGAGTCGGGTACGGTGCTGGAACTGCCAATCACTTGGAATCCTCCACGACCGAATAATGCGTCTGCCATCTTGCACGTGTTTTGGACAGCCCAAATTAATGTCCTGGTTGACCCAAGTATGGCGGTCAGCATAACAGACGTGGTAGAAACTATAAATCAGACTGGAGAGGTATATGAGTAAAAAGCGCATAACGAATAGGTATGTTACCCCAGTTCCAATTCACACTGCTAAGGGGCGGAGAATTATCTCACCTGCCCAAACGATTGAAGTGGATGTGAAAGATGAGCAGGTACATGAGGCGCAGAGCAAGGCTATGCACATGCTCACGGTTGAGGATGTCCCAAAGCCGAAGCCAAAAAAACCCTCAAAATCAAAAAAGAAAAAAAATTCAAAAACCGATAGCAATAAGGAAGGTAAGAATTAATGGAAGCCCCTGGACTCGTACACAAAGAACAGAGTAGTGGCAACAAACCGGTTCAGGAAAAATCTCCGAGTGTTTATGCTGTACTGATAAACTCGAAGCGGGGTATTCCTAACCGGCGGAAATTTGTCACAACCTTTGAACAGGCTCAGAAGTATCTCGGAGATTTCGATCCGTCAAGTTATACCATGTATGTCTTGCAGCAGTTGATGGTGAGACATAAAGCGAATCAGGTGTATCTGAATCGTGTGGTTGGTTCTGCTGCTGCGAAAGCCACTGGCACACTTACGGAAACGACAAGTGGTGTTGATAACACGATTGAGTTTGAACTGCAAAGTCCCGGTACGGACGGTGATAACTTTGAACTCGTTATTACCAAGAATCCGTTGAGGGATGAATACGAAGTGTCATTAACCGCACTGATGAATGGTGATCGGTTTGAGGTATATGGTACAGACGGCTTGAAGTCTGATCCGAATGATGCAAAGTATATCCCAACATTCCTTAACACCAACTGTGATTGGTTGACTGTTACGGATAATATTAGCGACAAAGCCAGTTTTGACGGTGAATTTTCCAGTGTGGATTCAGTGACCGTAACGTTCTCTGGCGGTGCTGATGATGCTCCGAAACTGACCGATTATCAGGGTAGTTTTTCAAACAAAACTGGTGTTTATGCTTTCGATGGTGAAGGATCCATCCGGACGCTGCTGGTTCCCGATAATGTCAACGTGAAAGATTCTGGCGATGCGGCTGCTCAGGATCAGCTGGATACCGCAATGGTGTCGTATGTGGATAACAAGGATTACATGATCTATGTAACCGTTACTCCGCAGGGAGAAAACGCTCAGACCGCTAAAACCACAATTCTGGATACATGGGCATTAGACTCTAAGAATCTTGCTGTGTACTGGAATTGGATTAAGGTGACTGATCCGTTGACCGGATACGAAAAACTTATCCCCCCACACGGTGATGATGCTGGTGTGTGGGCTGACGTTGACTCTGGAGAGGAAGGCGTACATAAAGCTCCTGCAAATGAATCACTCCACGGTGTTATTGGGTTGGAGTTTGAAGACGTTACGACTGGCGAACACAAACTACTGAATGATGTCGGCATCAATGCTAACATCAAATCAAACGGGTATCGAGTAATGGGTGCTCGTCTGCGTACCAGCGATCCGGAATGGAAATACATCCATAAACGGAGAACGTACTTCAAACATGCGTCCTCAATCATGGGTAGTCTCAGTTGGGCATTGTTTGAAGTGAAGGACGGTGGTTCTGGTGGGTTGTATGGTAAGATAACCAGAATCATTAACAACTATTTCCGCAAAGAGGATAGGCGAATTGTACCGAATGGTTCACTCCGGAATAAAAAGAACCCCACTGAAAAGCCTTATTATGTGGTCTGTAACAACCAGAATAATCAGGAAGAGGGTGTGGTGAACGTTGATTGGGGTATCTCGATTGTCGATACCGCCGAAGTGATACGGGTGCGGTCAAGACAGTGGGATGGCGGTGCGGAAACAATCATCGTCTAACTTTTTTTGAGTGAACTGCTTAACTGATAACGCAAGAGGATTAATCTTATGAGTGAGCATGTAGAAAGAGCCAATGATGCCTACAAGAAGATGAACTTCTTTGTGGAGGTTGACGGGATCGCCAACACAGCGTTTAAAAACGTTGAGGGTCTGCACAAAGAGTTCGCTGTTGTAGAGGAACGAGACGGCAACGAACCGAATCGGATGCGAAAACAGCGTGGAATGGAGTCGTTTGACGATGTGGTGCTCACACGTGGGCTGACTTCGGAAAGCGGGTTTCTGGAGGACTGGTATGATAGTGGAGACAGGCGTTCTGTCTCTATCGTCCAGTTGAACCACAATCAGGAAGAGGTAAAGCGTTGGAACTTGGTAGAGGCGTTCCCGCAAGCCTTCGATCCGATTGAGGATATGGATTCTTCAAGCGAAACCGATGTGCAGGTAGAGAAACTCACGCTGGCACATGAAGGATTTGATCGTTCGTAATGAGCCTATTACGTGAGGCAGAACGTTTCGGAATTGATTCGGCACTTGCTTGCAATTTTGCTGTCGAGATAGATGGATTTATGGACTCAGGATTCAAGCAGGTGTCTGGATTGGAAGAGGCAATTATCTTTCATCGTATCAAGGAGTATAATTCTCCGATAGAGTCTGAAATTCCAAACGGCATCGCTCTTCCAGACGTTACGCTCCGGAAGGGTATTGTCTTTGGGAGTAGACTCTATCAGTGGTACACCGATTGTCGTGATTGGCAACCAGGGCAACCTGATTACCGAAAAAACATCTCCATCATTCAATTGAAGCTGATACGTGGTATTCCCGTGGAAGCGGATCGGTGGGATTTATACGATGCCTATGTCAAACGATATAGAGCACCGAATCTTAATTCCAAAACAGATGATGTCTCCGTGCAAGAGGTTGTAATAGGGCGTAGTGTTAAACTGGATAAACCAGTTGAGTACGAAGCTGACACCAACAGCGGAGTCATTCAAACAGTGAAAAATATATTGGGAATCGTGTAACTAAATACAAAAGGGAGTGGTAGAACTATGGCGACTGAATATCTGACACGTGATGAAATCGTTGACGAATTTGAATTTGTTGAAGATGTCGATCTGAAACGGGGCATTGACCTTCAAGGCGAGGACGAAGGAGTCCGAACAAAAAAGGGTATCGTCCGGGAATACGCCACGGAGGATCAGGTGAAGGTGAATGGCGATGTTCGTGCTAAAAGCAACGAATCGTATCAAGCCTTACTGATGATTCAACGACTGTATTATGCAGAAGTAGAGGACAGACGGTATCGTAGGCTCACCATGAAAGAAGCCATGAAAATTCGTGGTTCCGACCAAAATGCTATTGGTCGTGCAATCAGAGAACTGTCAGGAGATGTTGAGAATTTTTTGCCGAATTAGAGGATGGCGGACTCAATAACGAGGCACTTGATTCTGTGTTTAAGGATGTGGCGTTCCTACTCCACAATACCAGCATGGAATTAAACCGCATTATGGGTCTGTCAATCACACGGCGAAAAATCTTAGTTGAGTATGTGGCTGATGAGACAAAGCAATACTATGACTTCTGGAAAAAAACATTGTCAGGGAAGAATTGAAAATTTTTTCCCCGCACTGCTTAACTAATAACGGAATACGCATATATGTATAAACAGTTCGGATTTGGAGCAATATTAGACTTTAAGACGCTTGGCATGAACAAGCTGTCACAGGCGAAGAGCAATGTCTTGGGTCTGTCTAATACTGTGGATACCGAACTGACTCGGATGCAGAAACGAATCCGAACTTTCACGGGATTAACTATGCTTGGTGCCGGAATGACGTTTGTCGGGGCATCAGCACTGGGATTCATGGATGATAGTATTGGGTTGTCCAGAGATTTGGAAGATGCCACTACTCGATTACGTGGAAAAATGCAGAGCCTAACCACCGTAGAGTTCAACAGCATAGTAAGTGATTTGCGAGCGATAGGCAGGGAGACTCGATATACAGAAGAAGAGGTGATGAACGCTGCTGACGCGCTCAAGGGATTAGGCTCTACTGCTAAAGATTTAACACCGGGAACTGAGGCAACCTTAGAGTTAGCGACTGCTGCGGATGCTGTACCGAGAATTGCCGGACAGGTATTAATGCAGATGAGAAACCTCTTTAATCTGCCTGTCGATAAGATGCGTAGCATCTCTGATGTCCTGCTTGCCGGACGAGCTCGCACTGCCTTAACAGCCGGATCGTTGGGATTGCGGGAATATTCACATCTCATTAAAAACGTGGCTGCTTTCCAAGCCAGTATTAAGATGAAGCCGGAAGAGATGGTGGCGTATGGTGGCGCATTAAAGGGTATGGGCAATTCATCCAGGCGTGCAGGCATGATGCTTAAACAGTTGGGGCAGGGTATGGCACAAATGGAGTTCGGGAAAATGGATCGCCTCAAGGAACTCGGACTGGAAAACGCTTTCCGTAATCCCTTAACCGGAGCACGAAAAGGGTTTAACGAGATTTTCACCATCATAGGTAAGAAGTATATCGAGTTACGCAAAAAAGTAGGAATGAAAGAGGCAGATCGTCTTATTGAGGGATTGCTGCCAAGTAAAGCCTCAACTGCTGCTTTTAATGCCTTGCTGAAAAATGTCGAAGATATGGGCGGGTTTAAACAGTGGCAACGACATATCTGGTCGTTTAGTGCTGCTGCGAATAAAGGTATGGCGGTTGGATTCAAAAAACGTCAACTGGCTACCCACACTGGACAATTAAGTCTGCTCGAAGGTCTGTGGGCGTCTATTAGAACCACGATGGCGAATACCTGGAAAACCATGAAACAGGCTCCGCTTGAATGGATGGTTGGCAAATTAGCGAAGTTGGCTGCGGTGGTAGCGGATAATGAAGCACTGGTTGGGCGATTGTCCAAGTGGGCTGCGTATGGTGCGATGTTCTTAACTGTCGCCGGAAGCGTTACGATGCTTGCAGGAGTGTTAGGACTCTTAAAGACATTCGTAGGGTTTGGGTTTCTTTCCACCGGGTTCTCTGCTCTGTTGTCTGCGTCAGGGTGGTTTATTGCGGCAGCAGCAGCCGTTTATGGCTTGGCACGTGCTGGAATATATCTGTACCGTCACTGGGATAGAGTTGTCTCTATTTTTAATAATGTTATGGATACACTTAAATCCTTTTATGTAGAAAACAAGAAACTCTTTGATATTATTTCTGACATTTTATTGATATTGGCAACTCCTTTATTAACAGCTATTAATGCCTTAATAAAAGCAGGGGCGTATATATATAATAATTGGAATAAAGTGGTATCTGTTTTTAGTAATGTGTTAGATACGCTACGCTCCTTTTACAAGGAAAACACAGCAGCCATAAAAACTATTTCTAAAATCTTATTGGTACTGGCAATACCCTCATTTCTCAAACTTGGTACAGCAGCAATCTGGTCTGCAACCAAAGGCGTTATGTTCTTAACTGGTAAAATAGCAGTTATGGGGGCAACGGTACTTTGGACGGCCGTAAAGCCGTTTGTGATGCTTATCGGTGGAATGATGAAATTCTACTGGGCTGGACTCAAATCTATGGCCATGATTACGGGTTGGATTGCAAAGAACGTACTCTGGAAAGGTACAATGTTAGCCGTTAAGGGTGTCATGCTCGCACTTGAGGCTGCACAGTTGGCATGGAACGCAGCTATGTATGCTAATCCCATTATCGCTATCACGCTCGGTATTGCTGGCTTAATTGCAGCCGGGTGGCTCTTGGTGAAAAATTGGGATTCAATCAAATCGTGGTGGAGTGGTTTGTGGGATAGTATGAAGAGCATTGTCGGCGGAGTGATGGATTGGATCTCCAATAACTTAGCCAAAATAAAAAGTGAGATTGTCGGGTTTATCGCTTCACTGGTTCGCAAGTTACCGCAATTCGTAATTGATGTCATACCAGGGGGAAACTCACTACTGGATTGGGCAAACAATGTCGAGTCCAAACGTGAAAAAGGTATTGATAGGGGCAATATGTTTACTCCGGATGAACTTAATGCTGTGCGGTCAAATATGTCCGATGATGCCAAATTGGTCATACAGTCAGAAGTGAATGTCAACGGAGACGTATCACCTGAACAGGAAGAGCGTATCAAAGAGGCAATGAAACAGGCGGCACTGGAAGCCATTGATGAACGGAATCGGTTAGACGCTGAGAAGCGTGGTAGAGCACAGTGAGATTAATCAATTACATACCAACATCCGACCTTATCCATCTTTCCAATAACCTTGAGTTTATTGAAGAAAAGGACGCAACATTCTACAAGGAAAATGGGTTATTTATTGTCGATCCCGCCCTAACAGATGAGACTGGTGCGGATGTATTCAATTTTCAGTATTCCCCGGAAATGCTCACGTTTTCTGGTGGAGCGAATTATGTCCACCATAAAGCCAAAAGCGCAAAGCCGATTATGGAGTATGTTAATTCCGAGTTAGATAAATTTCCGTTAGGTTTTTTCGTGATTCGGGATATCCGGAGCGAACTTGACGGCAATCGGAGTATTCCGCTTGGTGGTAGTATGGGGCAGGTAATCAAATTCGTGCAAGAGTTGTGTCAGCCTACGCTAAAAACAAATAAACCACCAGAGATACACGTCATTTGGGGCGAATTAATTTTTGTGGGTGTTGCTGAACGCTATCAGGTAAAAATCCATAAATCGTATCCGGATAATACGCCTAAAATAATCGAGATTCGCTTGAACATAACAGGAGACTTAGACTATCGTGGCTCGTAAACGAAAAACAGTTATTGTTGGGGATGCGAAATACGTTAACCGCTTAGATCTGATCTGTATAAAGCACTACGGGTACTATAACGATAACCTGATAGACTTGATTGTTGAATTGAACCCACACATTGATTGGTTTGAGGGATTCACGGTAGGCGACACGCTGACACTTCCGCACGATATGGAGATGTATCACCGTGTATAATAATATTGCCACGTTCTTCGATTTGGCGGTCAATGAGAGCTTTATCGATGAAGAGTATAAGCAAATGATTGACCACATCGAACAGGAAGAGAATGAGCAGGAATTAGACGTATGCCGAATCCATATCACACTTCCAAGCGAGAATCCGCCTGATGAGATATTCCTGAAAGAAGGGGATCACATTGTGCTTTATACAGGGGAGCAAGGCAAAGTAACTGGATATGAGGATGTGTTTTACGGATACGTTAAAACCGTGCGCTCTATTTTTTCTGACAAGGCAAAGCTTATGGTGGAAGCCTTTGAAGAGATGATGGTGTTAGACTATAATGAGCAGGCGGTTGAGGTTGATTCGAGTGCTGATACGTCCATAGTTGAACGATTTAAGGAATATGCTTATGAGTTCACCGAAGAGATGAAAGAGTTGATTGGTGATCTCAAATCCCTCTTATCCGGAGAATCTCAAAAAAGCAGAAAGACGCTTGCTCATTTGGTAGTTGCATTGATGGATAAATACCCAAACGCTATTGAGAAACACGTTATAGATGAGCCTGGATTTATTCTGGAAGAGAAGATGCGCAAGGGCAAGGGTAAAACTGATTATCAGATGCTTTTAGAGATTGCCGAGCAAACTGGCATGACGTTATCACTCCAAAATAAAGTTCTGAAACTGGTCAAAAAGCGATACAAACCAAAACGTCCGTTATCTTATTACCCGCCAGCGATTAAGCGTAGTATTATTGGGGATAGTTTTGTTATCAATACGGCACGACTCCAGACCAATATCAGGAATCTTACTGACAAGGTTGAGGTGGTAAGTGCCGGAAAAATCGGTGAAGGTGAAGTGATTGAGGCGGAAGAGGCGAAGGACTTGGTTGAGTATAAAACCGCCCCTTTTCAGTCCACAATGGAGACACTTGAAGGACGAAAGGCTAATATGGAAGAGGGCGTAGAGAACGGTGAATTTGATAGATCTGTTTTAACACACTTTTTGGAGACTGAGTATAATCCAGCCAAAGAGCAAATTGAATCACGGACGGCCGAGATTTCGGAAGCCGTGAAAAATAATAAGAAGTTCTATTATGAAATCCTTGCCCGAATTGACTCAGGGGAAAAGATTGCAGTAAAAACCAATCACATGATGTTGACGGCAGAAGCAGCCAAAGCATGGGCAAAAGATTATCTCCGTACCACGTCACGCCGTTTCGTCCAGGGCGACATTGACTTGCAGTTTGGTTCAAATATTTGGAGAACTTGGATGAAACTTGATGCAATATTTTTAGGCTCTGGTCAATATGGTACACGGTTTAGCGGTGAATACAACATCTCAAAGGTACGGCGTTCGATTGGTAGCGGTGGATTTTCGACTAAACTGACCGTAGATAGAAATTTTATTATAGGGGAATAATGAAAGAGGTTTTACAACGTCTTGAGGTATTAGAGAGCAAGGTAGCCTATGCCGGTTCTTTCGATGGGGTTGTAACGAATAATGAGGACCCTGAAAACAAGAACCGAATTAAAGCACAAGTAAAAAGTGTGTATGGTGATTTTGAAACGAACTGGGCTACACCGATTGTTCCGTTTGCCGGTGACGGATACGGTGTGTCCTTTATTCCGCAAGTAGGCGATGAGGTTAAAATCCTTTTTAAAGGGTGTAATGTCAATACACCAGAATACATCGGGCAGTTCTGGAACAGTCAATCTCCGCCTGAGAAATCAGAGGAGAGTTCCACCGTGGAACATATCATAAAAACACCCTCCGGACACCGGATTACCTTCAATGATAAGGAAGATTCCACTACATTAGTTATAGAGCATAATAATGGCAGTCGTATTGAATTAAATGAGGACCAATGGTTGATAAGCGATGCAACGGGCAAGTTTTCTGTTATATCTGATTCAATCTCGCTTGGGTCTGAGGATGACAGCGCAGAACCCGTTGTGCTTGGGAATGAACTTAATGCACTATTAGGGGACATAATTAATTGGCTCAAAACGCACAACCACCCTGTTGGAAGCCCGGCTGCTCAAGCCCCGTTTCTGGATACCATATTAACATCATATCAGCAGCTCGACTCCATCTTATCAACTAAAGTGACAACGGACTAAAAAATTTTACCATGAGTGTTTTACTAAGAAAGCAGATTGATTTATGGCTTTAGGGAATTATGATGCCCTGAAATCCGAATTGAAGTCGATTCTTACCTCATCCGGCTCGACTGGGGAGAATGAATCTCCGGAAGAGGCGATGGATCGAATTGCCGGTGAAAAGGCAACGGCGATGGCTGATGCTATTTCTGCTTATGTGGATAGCGTTGTCTTTGAAGTACCAGCAATGAGTTTTGTTGATACGGTAACAGGACAGGCGGCAGGAACCAAGAATCCGACACCAGTTGAAGTTGATAAAACATGAGAGGCGTAGCATTTCCGTTTCAGGTTATTGATGGCAAGGTTGACACAAGTGATGGATTGGAATCCCTAAAGGAGCGTCTCAAACGTGCAATTCATTACTCGACCCAAGACTTACCATATAGTACAGAAGTTGGCTCAGGGGCGAATAATGCCGTTTTTGCACCAGATATTTCAAAGGGTGTCCAAACGTTTTTGCGATCCACTGTTGAAGATGCCGTGTTGTCAATAGATGGAGTGTCACGGGTAAACGTTCAGACCAAATCGGCAGAGAACGGTGTAGATATAACAGTATTCTATTTCGTAGATGGCGAGACTGAAATGCAGGAATATACTTTTAACTCAAATGAGTAATGGGTAATCGTGTTCGACTTTAACAAACCACAAATCACGAAAATATTTAATGAAATTCTCAGTAAGCGCGATGCTGAGTTCCCGGAGTACACGACACGGGATAAGCGGGATTTTGGCGTTATGCTGATGTGGATCATGGCGGTGGTGGTCAAATTCCTTGCTGACTGGGTAAATCGACTTTTCCGTAATCTTTTTTTCACAACCTCCACCGACAGGGCTATGCTTATTGATGAGGCAGTCGGCAGAGGGTATCGTCCACGTGGTGTTGTATCCAGTAAGCAACTACTCATTTTTACTGTAACACAGGCGATGACGATTCCTGCTGGCTTTCAGGTAAAAACGAAAAATGATGTCATCTTTGAAACGGAGAGTGACCTGGTTTTTAGCGGTGCAGGCACAGGAAAGGTTTATGCGACACAGGGGCAATCCCACACAGAGCCGTTTGTGAGTGATGGAACCCCGAACCAACGCTTTTTTCTTTCCAATACTCCATTTGTTGAGGGATCAATCTCCGTAAGCGTTGAACTTGAGGGTGAGTATAAAGCGGTAAGAGATATAGTCGATGCAGACTTAAACGAAAATGTTTTTATGTATTACTCCGATGAATTAGGGCGTGGAGTATTGGAATTTGGTACAGGCTCTAATGGGAAAATCCCTGCAAACGGATCGACTATCACAGTGGAGTACATGATAGGTGATGGCGAGTTGGGTAATGTCGAAGATGGTACGATCACTGAATTAGTTAATTCGCTCGCAGGGGTTGATAGCGTAACAAATGTTCGGGTAGCAAACACGCAGGTTGAAGCAAAGTTTGTGGTTGGGGATACCGCCCTGCACGTTGAATCCACTAAGGGATTCACGGATTCTGGCACGGCGTATGTTGGTGATATTGCATTTTTCTACACCGCGAAAACGGCTACCTCTTTCACGGGTGTATCTGGAATTAATTACGATATTCCTATAGATGTAACCGTTTCAAGCGATACTCAGGGATTAGTCAAGGGTGCTGACTTGGAGACGATTGACGACATACGATATAATGGAATAATGATGAGCAGAACACATGGGAAAATCGTATCAGAAGAGGATTACGAATCCTTTGTGTTAAGCCATCCGGCAATCGCTTGGAGCCGTGCCTATACCATTGGTGACATTGTGCATGTGGTGGCATTAACCGTTTCCGGTGAAGCGATGCCCAGTGCATTAAAATCCGAATTACAGACCATGATTAACGACCGAAACATCTCACTCACGAAATACCTGCTGCATGATCCGGAGTTCGTTAACGTGGATGTAGTGATTCAGGTTGAAAAAAGTGCGGATGCAGTTTTCGACTCTGCGGAAACTGTGAGTACCGATCCGGTTATCTACAAGGGAGTTAAACAGAACGTTGAGAAAGCGATTGAGGATTACTTCTCACCAATTGCCTCTGCACAGCGAATCACGCAGGGTAAAAACAGAGAGTACACGTTGTACGGTATGTATAGCGCACTTGATAATATACCGTTATCGTATGTGAAGAACGCAAAAATCCTCAACTTTACTACACGTGAACCATTGGCCGGTACGGTAGGTGTCTTGGCTGGCAGCACTACCCTAACTGGTGTAAATACGGAGTTTACAGAACTCGATACAGGTGATCTTATCAAATTGTATGGTAGCAACTCCGGCAATAACCTGTTTGTCAAAATCATTGGGATTACCAGCGATACCGAAATGGAAATCAAGTTCCTGAATCAGTCCGATCTCTTTCAGATTGATGAGGCTGGATTAAAGTTCTATCAGGCAGACGTTACAGATATTCCAATGAACGGCAACCAGATTCCGAAGGTGGCTACCAGTTTGGCGATTGATGCACAAAATCCGATGCTGAATGAGAGTTCTGGTCGTGTGATTTCACAGCCAGCGAAAGAGTTGAATGTACGTCTAAGCAGTGAGGTTCGGTAATCTATGAAAATTTGGGATTTTCTACCTGACGCTGAAAAGGTACGGGACACTGACGGGCATCTGAAAAAGTTTATCAAGGTCTTTGATGAAACGATAGCGGATTTTAAGCAATACTGTGATGAGATGCTTACACGGAATCCGGATAACGCATTATCGTCTAACCTTGATTTGCTGGCATCTCACCGGAGCATTGAATCATTTGATGTTGACGATAAGACAAAGCGCACATTGTTCCGACATGCTGCACCTATTTTGCGACACAAAGGTAATCCGAATACGCTGAGATTCTTATTTCATCTCATAATAGGGTACGATGTGGTCGTGTCGATTTATTATGCAAAAAAACTGGATGTGTCCGGCGATCCACACAGTGTCGGGTATAACCCTAACAATGCTCTTATGGATCAAAATATCGGCACAGCGAATGATATAGCAGCCTACGGGTATGATCCCTCTTACACCCATACCAAAGTCACGTATGAAATACAAAACTTTGATGGTAGGGACCGCAAACTGGAGGTAATGGAGTACCTGATAAAAAAGTATTCACTTCCAATTAACTATGAAATCATAACCGTCTAACATAAGGAGATTGGATATGTCTAAATATTCAAATTATCGCCCTGTAAACGTGCCAAAGTATTTCAACGAAGATGTCTTGGCACAGATTTTCAATTTCGGTGTACTGGGAACAGCCGACAATGCAGCGTACACCCTCACGCTTGGTGAGAAACATCTCGATTCACTTGAAGAGGGATTGGTGCTGAACGTGAAAATGCCCGCTGCTAATTCGGCTGGTGCTGCGACACTGAATGTCAACGGACTGGGCGCACTCAAACTTATCAAGGCATCTGACCAGTCAACGCAGATTGCACTTGACGATTTGGTCGCAAACGGATCGTATCAGGTGGCGTACAATGCCGATCTTGACAGTGGTAATGGTGCGTGGATTGTCCTGAACGTCTAAGTAAGTGATGCGCTGAGAAGAGATAAATAGGGGCAACTGACATGAAGGTTGCCCCTCTAATTTCAAAAAGAGTAAAGGACACATGGAATCTGTATTCAACCCGACAAAGAATTATCGTATGCTCGTGCACGGATACGGTGAATTGCGTTTCCCGCAAGATCAAAATCATCGTCAAGAAATTCTGGATTATTCGCTCCGGAGACACATCCAATCTCTCATTGGTACATCGAAACAACGTGTAAGTGAAACGGGAGTGCTGTTTACCCATTTATACGATGATGCCTCTGCCCCGTCTGTCGGTGAATACACCTTTACCCTTACTGCGTCTGATACTCTGGATGTGTTAGTAAATGGTGGGGCTGCAACCTCTATAACGCTTACATCGAATCAAACTTCAGGACTCAAGCCTATAGAGGACATTACCGGTACTGGGATATGTGGGTATCTCAATCCCGAAGCAAGTGTAAATGATTCGGTCACTGTGATTGCAAATAATGCAATTCGCTATAATGGTTGTGGTCTGAGTTATGATGGATCGCAATACACAATATCTCCCGGACTGGTTAGCGTCAACGGGTATGATGTAAACATTAACACCCAAACAAAGAATTTTGTTTTAAGTGAAGGGGAATCTCGCATTGTTGTCATGGATATCTCATTCCGTGAAGTAGACCGGAATGAGGACGGGGCGTTAGGGCATTACATTCAGGGTCAGGGTGAGTTTAACGATCCAAGTCCCAAGGCACTGAAACTGGAATATGAGTTCACTACCGTATCCGACATAAACAACATGCCGAGCGTATCCGGACACCTCTCTATTGCTTTTGGAGAAATCGGCGTATCGGGCAATCCGTTTGCGGTTGATTATGTGCAGCGAGTTGACGATATCTTACAGAATCCTATTGTTATTGACCAGCTCAATACGACTGAAATCTCCCGATTAAAAATGCTCGTAAATAACCTCACAATCGACTTGGAAGATGGTCATGGCTTGCGGACAGTTACAACAGACAAAGTGCCGTCTATGCCGAATAAGGTGGATACAACGACAGTCGCGCATACCCTCACACCTGATACATTGGATATTGCGAATCAGTTATTTGATCGTATGAAATTACGTGAGGCTGAAATCGGAAATAAATCCGCACTGAACACGCATATCCTGAAATTGCAAGAACTTAAAAGTGCTGCTGTGACTGCTGCGGATAAAACCGAAATTACGCCGAAGGTCAATGAGTGTGAGAGTCTTGGGGCATTGGATTCCTCACAGGCTGATTATATCCGAGATACCGCTACGCTCAGTGAAGTTCCTACGCTGGTCGGTGATGAGGATAGTGGCTATATCGGTGATAAAAACACGGCAAAGCAAACCGCCATAGCGAATATCGAGTCCTACGAATCAGAAGTCTCAAAAGAGATGCGTTCCATTGAGCCTGAGCCTATTACACATCCAACGGGGAAACTGAAAATTTGGTGGGGTGAGCCTGCACTGGTAGACAACGAAGAGATTGTTGGGTTCAAGGTAAAATTGTGTCGCATGAAGTTAGGGTTTACCGAAACCAGTACAGATTTGAAAACTGCGAACATTAATACGCCCGAAAAACTCATCGATCAACGCAGCACCTATCTTGAAAAACCTGAACCGCTACTCGAAACAGACCGGAAACCCAAACAGGTGTCTAACGGTGAGGTTGTTTATGCTGATACTACGCAAAACAGGGAAGTAACCGTAGAAGTAACATCCGGGCAGAAGTTGGTCTGCTTTATTGCACCGATTACAGAGTTTGATGTTGTGGGGCAATGGAGTGATCCAGTTGTATTCGATTTACCTGCTGAGGTTATTGACGGACAGACAGGAAAGACTTTTGAAGAGTTCGTTGATGATCGCAAAACTCTTATGGAGAAAAAGCAGGCTATTGAAGCAGAAAAGGTGAACCGGAAAGTCGAAGATAAGTTATTCGACTTGCAGGTAGCGTATGCCGACAAGGTTGATAAGACTGAACTGGTGCAGAAAATCAATCAGGTGCAGACAGCGTAATGAAACGCACACTGAACGTTGGTAATTCCGCTATCGGAAAACAGGGCGTGGTAGTTGATACCATGTCCTACATTGACTTGGGGGATAAGCAGGTCAATGAGAAAATTGGTGTTTGTACCGTTGATGATGATGGTATTGGCACTTATTTCACTGACAGAGAGAGCAGGTATTGTATCGTATTCCGTGGATTGAGCCGACCGATTTATGATGATGTCGGGAATCCGGATAACTGGGTTGACAGGATACGTCATGCTATCCCTGAAAAGCCTATCTTACACCCTATTCCCAGTAATTACGATGTGCGTTCTACGGTGGGAGCAATCATGGTACGTCTATACTGGCATCTGGAAGAGAACCGTGTCAAGAGTGATTGGAACGTTGAGGTGTCGATTGATGGTGGAAATACGTGGGCACTTGAAGCTGAAAACTTATCAAACCTCACAGTGGAACTACCGTTAGTCGAGTCAAACACAACCTATAAGTTCAGGGTGTGCGGTGTCAATAAGGTAGGGCAAAAAGGTGAATATTCTAATATCGTATCTTACACGACACAGGAAATTGATCGTGGTGAGGACTTAGTACCACCACAAAACACTCAAAAAATTGATTGGACGTTAGAATAATGGCGAAAAAAACACTCAAGTTCACTATTCACGGGGCTATCGACTTTAATGCAAATGACGAACACGTGAAAAACCATTTAAAGTCTTATCGGTTTTTCTGTCAATTCTCTACACAACCTATTCCCGATGGCTCCCGTGATTTTTCACAGGCAGAGAATATTAGCGTTGAGTCCTTGCTTCCACTAGTAACTATTCAAGATTCGTTCACAGATTTAAACACTCTTAACTCACTAGGGTTTGCTGTGGATGATGTTCGACTGCAAGCCTCAATCCGGTCAACTGATATTGATAGTAATTACACCTTTATTCCAGTTGAGAGTATGGATCCGTTGCCGAACGGAAAAGTTATCCTCGTTCCGGAATTTAACACATCTGACTGGTCGCTATTTGAAGATGGTGAGCGACATAAGTTTATACTCACACGTGCTGAATGGCAGGGGTGGCGTAACGGAAAGTATCATTATGTTTGGGCGGTAGCATATGACGCAAACGGGAATCCGGAGAGCCAGAGTGCTTTCTTTCAAAATGTATATAATTCCGGACACTTTGATGTGGGGCTACTGCTTGAGGATGTCGGTGATGTAGGGATTGAACCTAATCAGGATGCAGCCATATTCGATTTTGTTCACGACTTACTGGGATCGCCTAATGCAACCGCACCACTGAGCGTAGGTATTCAGGAAAAGCGAGATGTCTTGGGTGTGGATTTCGGTAAGGAGTTGACATACCAGATAAGTACGGGAACGTTGGCAGGTAATGACGCAACGCTGAGAACTAATGTATTAATTGACGATAACGGTGGCACTGATAGCGAATTGACTGTGGTGTGCACACTAATGAATGTCCAGCCACCTGCTGGCATCACTCGGCTCTTTGGTATCTACGGATCACTGTTTTCGTTGGATTATTTTCGTGTCGAGATTGAAGACCCTGGTGGAGATAATGTACAGATTCGATTTTATCCAAATGCCAATGATAGCGGTGTGAGTATTTTTCACACGATGGTAAAAAGTGATCTCTACACAGCCGATAAGAATCGAAGTATTACAATAGGGGCAACGCATTCCCGTAAAAATCAATTATCGTACCTGTCAATTAACGGTGGTATTGTAGCCGAGACATCCTTAGATGTTCCGGTAGCGGATACTGGAGATGCGTTAAAATTTATCTTTTCTGATGCTGGTACAAAAATAGGATATTTACGGTCGGCTTTTATTGTCCCTGACTTTCGTGATCCTGCAGAATTATCCGATATAACCTCTTATATGCAATTCGAGCAACCGATACAATCTCAACATAATCGAGTTGCCGGAAAGGTGTATGGACTCAATGATACTGAGGTATTTACACCGGAAAACGTAAAGGATGCAGGTATTCCTCAGCGTGTGAGGAGAGTATTAGAAAAAAGTGGTCGAATTAAAACGAAATTACCGGAACCGCAGTAGGTGGGACTCGGTGGGAACTTTAGTTTTTTTACCCACTATGTTTGTCTGATAAAGCAGGATGCGCTATATTAATAATGTAACAAGAATTGATTTAATTGGTAAAGAATGAATTCTGACACTAAACACGGTTTGTTTTGCCCGAAATGCGGTTCTTCTGTTTATAAAAAAGGTTTCCATAAATATAAGAATGGTGAGAAAAAACAACGATGGAAATGCGCTGATGAAGATTGTGGGTACAAAACTGTTGATCCGCATACCATTGATGATTTGGACGAAGATGCTAAAGCCCTTGAGAATCTTGGTAAAGTTTCATTAAAAGAAGAAGGCAATGAGGCGGAGATTAATTACCGTACAGACCGGAACTCTTTCACAGAGGAAAATGAGGAACCGACACGCACAATAAAAAGCGAAGAAGATTTACTCCGTGAGACAGATACCAGTCTGGACGATTTCGAGATTGATCGAAAACTGGTCAATAAATGGGAAGTCGGCACAAAGAATCCGGACGGCACAGTACGAATCACAGAATTACTCCAGATCAAGTTATGGCTCAAACGTAAGAGGCCAATTAAGCAGGAGTTTCCAACTCCGCAGCCGATACGCAGTGAACCAACGCCTCAGAAGTTTCCAGCCCCAAGTATTTTCAAGCGTTTTGAAACCGCTCTTATTGTGCCGGATTCCCAAAATGGATTTGAGCGTGATCCGTTCACCGGAAAACTCAAACCGCTACATGATCGCAGGGCGTGGGATATAAGTGTTCAAATTTCCAAAAAGCACCAACCGAACAGGGTAATCTATTTGGGAGATATGTTTGACGCTGCTGGATTCAGCGATAAATATATCAACAAGCCTGAATTTCTCTTTACCTCACAGCCGACTATATACGAATTGAATTGGTGGCTTAATCAACATCGTAGCGTGAATCCACGCTCCAAGCAGGATTACCTTGAAGGGAATCACGAAGTCAGGGTAACGAACGCATTTATCAAGAATATACCGGAATCGTACAATATTCGTCCTGCGGATGTACAGTATTATGAGTCAGTACCTCATCACTCTATTCCATACTGGGTAGGACTTGAGAATTTAGGGATTGAGTATCACGGCACGTATCCGGAAGGCGAAGTCTGGTTAAATGAAAAATTGATGGCCATGCACGGCGAAACGGCTCGGAAAGGGTCTGGTGCAACATCACGTGCGATACTTAATGAAGCCAAGTTCTCTGTGATAGCCGGACATATTCACCGATTGGAATATATCGCACACACCACTCGTATGCCGTTTGGTATGGATACGATTTATGTGTTCTCGCCAGGAACTATCGCTCATCTTGACGGGCGTGTTCCGGCATATAGTCCACGACATAATTGGCAACAGGCTCTTGGATGGGTTGAATACCAGCCAGATGGTGAGTTATTCAAAATCTATCCAATTGAAATAGACTATAAACAAAGTGCAGCCATTTTCTTGGGCGAAATCTATCACGGGCAAACCCGAACAGATGAGATTCGTTCAGATATGGCTAAAAAACTCGAATGGGCAGGAGCAATGATATGACAGAAGGGCAAAAAACAGTGAACAGAGAGAAACTCTGGAAATCCAAAAAAGGGCAAGTGATTTTACTCGCCTTTGCTATGTCGTTTACAGCATTGGGATTAGAATGGATTGATGCCGGAGCATTTGAGTCAATCCTCAAATCCTTATCACTGTTTTATTTAGGCGCAAACATCGGTCAATATTTTACGATTAAGTAATGCGATACCTTATATTCTACATACTGGTATTTCTTTTTGGACTTGGTGGTGGCTTTTTCGGACATGAATATTTTTATCCGAAAACCACCACAACGGTTACCGAATCTGATACCTCTACAACCGTAATTGCTAATCCATTTGATTTCGATTTATGGATACCAGATGATAGTTCCACTGTGGGAACCGACTCCATTGATGTGGTGGAAGATACAGTATTTCGGGCATCCATTGAAACGGTGTATGTGGACTCGTCCAGAGGTAAGCATGATTTTCGCTATACCAAAGAGTTTGATTTTGATTCTGTTGGATTCTCTATCAACGCAAGTGTCCAGACGGATACATCGGTACACACTGCGCCCGGTCTTTCCCTACAACCGTTTAACATTTGGTATCACTCCCAAATAACTCAGAATACTACAATCCCTACACAACAAGATGGCGTTAAAGCCGTTTTTGGGGGATTTATCGGATATAAGCGTGTGAGCATTTTTGCTGGTATTGGTTTGAAAAGCAATTACCTCCTCATAAAAACCACAAATGCGAACTCGATTGAACTTGGATATATGCGAACATTTGACATTAAGGGATTATGGTCATGGAAAAGCAGGAAATCTCAAAACAATTAGTATGTATTGACGCCGGGCATGGTGGATATGATTCTGGCGCACAGGGGGCGTTTGCTGATGAAAAAACGATAGTTCTCACTATCGCACAACGTTTGCAACATCTTTTAATGCAGCGTTTGGATGATTACATCCCCTTAATGACCAGGCGTAAGGATCATTTTGTCTCTCTAAATGAGCGCACTGAAATTACGAATAGACTGGATGCCGACATCTTTATCTCTTTGCATTGCAATTCATTTGTGAGTGAATCGCCACATGATTTGCAGGTGTATCATTGGCAGACAAGTCAAAAGAGTAAGAGACTGGCTCAATGTATTTTCGATCAATTAAGTCCGCTTGATGGCGGCGTAAGTAAGTGGAGCAGGGTCGAAGAGAACCACAATTATTATGTACTCAAAAAAACTGTATGCCCGGCTGTATTGGTAGAGTTGGATTATATCAGTAACTCTGCTGGTGAGGCGTTGCTGGTAAATCCGGCATATCAGATTGAGGCTGCTGAGCAGATATTAGCGGGAATTGACAATTATTTTGATAAGGGAGTGCAGGGCGATGTAAGACGTCAACGTAAACTCATAACTGATCTGCGACAAATTGGATTGAATCATGGCTAAATTTCTCGAACTCATAATGAACGTACTTCAAACACAAGGATTGGTCGCTGCGAGTATGCTGGTACTTGCAGGAGTAATTTTGTGGATTGCACAAAAGTTTACCCCGATAATACTTTCTCACTACCTAAACAAACCGAAGATGTCTGGTGCGCTCATCGACCACCCGTTTTTTACTCGAATGTCGGAATGGCGTACACGTCGGATACCATACTTACCGATTGATAGACCTATAAGGCGAAAACTCATTATTGATACGCTCGACATCCAATTCCATACGTATGAACAACGAATTGCGGAAGCAGTAGTTGATAGGCGGCATTTAAAAGAAAGTGCCGCTGCTTATGAAAAATTTTGGATTAACGTAGTGATTCAAGCCACAAAGAAATATGAGGAAGAATGGAGAAAAATTGATGCTCCGGATGAGTGGTTTGAGATCTTTAATGAATTTAACTCGTATCGAGTTGAGAGTATGATTAAGCGTATATCGCAAATCGCAAATTCCGATTTCCATAGTTCTTTCTATTCCAGAGACGTTGCAATACTCGATGCATGTCTTATGGTCTTTTGGGATACGCTGATTGATGCAGAGAAAACCCTGCATGGATTAAACGGTCGTTTGAGTGGAAAGGTGTATAAAGGAAAGGAAATCGAATAGTCGATGTCTGTTATTGCCCAAGAGCGATTTCAGGCGTTAATTCCACCGGAAGTATTACGCAGTCGGGATTTCAATCTCAGGCTCTTTGAGGTTGAGATACTTGAAAATGGCGAGACCATTAACAAAGTATCTGTTAACGACCTCAAGGAATTAACGTTTGAAGTTACTAATGCGGATCTTGTTGATTTGGGCGAATACCCTTTGGGCGCAAACCTTACTGTCCAATATCGGGCAATTACGCAGTCCGATAATCAAGGTACATGGGAGTCTATTACTAAGACGATCCAATTCACACCCTTAAAGCCGTATTTAAACAATGTAAATATGGGAGCAATTGAGGTTACCCAGACACGAAAAGAAAATACCATAGAATTAAAAATTGAGGATATTCATCTAGGGGAAGGTGCGAAAGAGTGTGCATATGAATGGGTAATGTCCAATTACGATTATGCAGGAACGTACACGAATATCGAGACTGATGCGAACCTATTCACTACTACTAAAAAGTCACAGCACACTTGGAATTTAATTAGCGATTCATATTTCTATGTCCGATTGGTAAACGATGCTGATGTTGTATCTGATTGGTACGAAATCCATGATGTGAGCGATTCAAACCAAATCTTTGCAGAGAAAATCACATTAGAAACTCCTGTTGGAGCACAAGCAAAAGCGGAGGCAGCCAGAGATGAAGCAAAAGTGTATGCGGACACACCGAATCGGATTAGTGTACCAGAACCGTCAAACGTAACTTTATCACCTATAACGTAGAGGCAAAAATGGCACGTGTAATTAAAAATGTTCAGATTTCATGGGATTGGAATGATCCGAATAATCCCGCATTAATACGAGGTTTTAACGTTGCGCTCACTGAATATGGCGGAGACCCGAATGATGATGCAATCGTGCAGCAATTCGTTGCGGCCTCATCGACCAAATCCTATACCTTTAAAGAAATTGTACTTAACACATCTAACAACTACACAGCATGGGTACAAGCTGTATATGTTGGCGGCGATTCAGGTTGGGTAAGTCAGGGGAATGCCTCTGTTTCTGATGATGGAACAGCCACAATCGCAAGTAAATCTCAGTTAGATGTTGCTGACGCAAAAGCACAGCAGGGTGTTGACGACGCTGCTGCTGCTCAGAGTGCTGCCAATACTGCTATTGAAATAGCGACGCACCCTGTTAATATACCGAATGGTAATTTTGAGGACGGGTTAACTGGATGGATTGATGATAGTGGGGACGTGACCTCTGCACCCTCTACTACGACTAAGTTCACCGGATCTAAATCCGTTGAGATTATCAATAGTGATTCAGCAGATGCCTCAAACAGCGGCTATCATGGTATTCACTTAGCGGAGGTTCATTCACCAATACCCTCACACGATTATAAACTCCGTGTGCGTACACGTGCTGACAATGCTACGGCTAACGCTACTGTGCGATTAGTGGTACAGGAGTTTGACAAATCAGGCGTATCGTTACAGACAACCATAGAAGAAATTACGGGCGTAAACGATGGATGGGAGACGATAGAAACTGATATATTTACGTCTCACGCTAACGCTGCCTACTGGAAAGTCTCATTACAGACACTTGGTTCAACTGTTAGTGGCGATTCGGTGTATTTCGATGTCTGCGAATACATTGATGTCTCCGAATCAAGTGCTGCAATGGATCAGATTAATGCAATATCCTCAGATTCCGAATTAACGAAATCAGAGAAACTTTCATTACGGCGTGAAAAAACGCAGATTCTTAATGAGTATTCTGAATTATCGACTGAGGCATCCGGGTACGGAATATCCTATACATCATACACAAATGCTAAGGACGATTTAATTGGCTATTTAAACAATACAGCCGATATTAGTACAGACATAACCACTACAATCGACCGTACCGTATTTGATACAAAATTTTCCACCTATTACAGCGAGCGTGATAGCCTGCAATCACTCATTAATGCTGAGGTGCAGGCTACTGCGGAAACCAATGCTGCTGCGGATGTTACGTCCCGTGGATTAGACAATGCAGGAAACTTTACTGGAAGTATTGATGGTGATGCTGCTGCGGATGTCAAAGATGGTGCAAGTCGGGCAAGGACAGGTCTTGATCCGACTACTGGGGCAGTTACTGTCTTAGTGCCGATGGATAAGTCTGTACCGAATATCCCTGCCATTGACACCACTACTGGTAAGATTGACAGGACAGTTACCGATAAAGACGGGAACACGCTTGAATCCGCAGCCGGAGCGCAATCAAAGGCAAATACGGCTGAGTCTAACGCTAAAACAGAAATCACGAATCGTGGGTTAGATGGGACAGGGGATTTCACTGGTACGGTTGGTGGTGAAACTACTGCGAACATTAAAGACGGTGCTGCACGTGCAAGAACTGGGCTTGACCAAACAACTGGTGCGGTGATTGTTAATGTGCCTTTGGATAAAGCTGCAGCGAATATTCCGGCATTGGATACGACAAGTGGAAAAATTGATCGGACTGTGGCGGACAAGGATGGAAATACCCTTGAAACCGAAACTGGGGCATCGAGCAAGGCGTCTACAGCCGAAACTAATGCAAAAGGGCATGCAGATACAGTAGCAAGTACGGCTGAAACCAATGCGAAGAATTATTCAGACACGCCCAATCGCCTTACTGTCCCCGATCCGACAAATGTGTCGTTAGTTTCCATTAGTTAACTTAGAGGCTGATTCTATAAATGGCACGCACCCTTAAAGATATAACATTTAGTTGGGAATACACCGGAAGTACGACCAATCTCAAAGGCTTTAATGTAGCGATTACCCTTTCTGGCAATGATCCCAAAACAGAGGCAATACAGTCTGCTTTTGTAGAGGCTGCGGATCCGTTTTCCTCACCAGTCCAGTATATCCTATATGATGTAGTATCAGACACCTCAAACACTTATTCTTTGCACGTTCAGACAGTATTTGAGGGGAGTGTATCTGGCTGGAGTGTCAGCACAAACATTTCTGTTACAGATGACGGTAGTAAAACGATTGAAACGACATCCGGAGCACAGTCGAAAGCTAATACGGCTGAATCCAATGCTAAGACGGAAATTACAAATCGTGGTTTATCCTCTGAGGGTGATTTTGCCGGAACAATCGAATCTGAGGCTACTGCGAATATTAAGGAGGGTGCAACCAGAGCAAGGACCGGATTAGATTCATCTGGTGTTATTACCGGCACTCATTCGTTAGCGGATTCAACTATTATTGAGGGCGGGATAATCAGGACATCCAGTTCTGGTATGAATGTCCAGTTAAATGGCACAACTGATGCATTAGAATTTATTGATTCAGGCGGAATAAGGGCTGCTGCTTTTCAGTGGGCTGATAGTACACCACGTGATCCAAACACCACCGTTCCGGGACACATGCAGTTTTATCTGAATTACCATCAAAACACCGATTTATATCGGTTTTTTGGATCGGACGGGCGGGAGATACTCCGGATGTCAGATATGCAGACACTTGCAGGTATCCGGCTCATGCAGGAAGTCACGATTGATACTGGGGTTATTGGAGGCAGCTATTCATTGCCGGTGGGCGATGGAAATGCCAATCAAATTTTAGTTACAGATGGGCAAGGTCAGGTATATTGGGGAGATATGGCTGGTGATTCCCATAATCACGATAGCAGGTATTATACTGAATCAGAGGTTGATACTCTTTTATCAGGGAAGGCTGATACCGGGCATACTCATTCCTACGATAATTATGGTGGCTGGACACCAAGATATAGTAATGATGCTGTTAATTTTTCCTCATTACCGCAAGTTGGGAGTGGTGGCTATCTTAATTTGGTTGGCGGGAGCAATATTGATCTCAGTGAAGCACAACAAGGACAATTAGCAATTGCCGTTACTGGGGTTGCTCAGGCTGGGCATAATCACGATTCTCGATACTACTTGCAATCAGAAGTTGATGATGGGTTTGCGGTAAAGTCCCATACTCACGATTCACGGTATTATACACAAACTGAGGTAGATAATGCACTTAGCGGAAAATCTAATACTGGTCATGCCCACGCCTATGTGAACGAATCCGGCGATACCATGACTGGCAACCTTACTTTCCATGATGGGGACAATGGAAAGCGCTTACGGTTCTTTAATACGAATACGAATAAGTCTGATGTTGGCGGGATTCAGTTTTCAGAGAACGCTGGTTCCAATATCCATCTTGAAATGATGTATGATGGGTTGAATGGTGATTCCGGCGGTAAACTCATTTTTAAAAATCTCGGAAACGAGTTTCTAGCATTTCATCGTAGCGGGAGGATAGATCAGGGGACATCGCAATTAATTACATCCTCTGGCGATTATCTGGGCCTATGGAAGGGATCTTCAAGCCCAGGTAGTCTTGCTGGCTCAGGCATGACTTGGAATGGTTCTGCACTCGATGTTGACTCCGTTGCGGTTAAGCGTATTCACCTAACAACCACCACTACCGCAGGAATGGTGCAGGGTTCATCTAATGCGTTCGCCGTCTCATGGAATCAGCAGGAGTACATTGATTCTGATGTTTATACGCATTCAACCTCTACGAATACTGGTACAGTAACCGTTGATACTGCTGGCGTATATAAAATATATGCCAATATGATGTACGAGAATACTACTGGGAGCGCACGAAATACCCCAATTACCTATATCAAGGTTAACGGGGTTGAAATTACGTCCACAAGGACGGCTGATTACGACAGAGGTTCATCATACGGCAAGTATTCAAATAATAGTGTCTATACCGTACTGAGTCTCTCTGCGAACGATACAATAGAGATATGGAACTACGCACACAACGAAGATGGAACGCAATATATCGTTGGTTCAGATTGCGAATTTATCATTGAGCGTATAGGAACGGAAGCAGCCTCAAACACGTGGCGACCAATTGATGGTTCGCCTATCGGCGGTCATACGACTACCTCTATTTCCTCCAATTGGGCTGCTAATCACCAGAGTGATTCGGATGCTCATCATTCCCGTTATACAGATGAAGAGGTGAGAGATGTTGTCGCTGCTGCTCTGAGCGGCAGTGGTAACGTTTCAATTACGCACGATGATGCTAATAATGTTATTAAAATTGATGATAGCCACAATCACGACGGACGATATTACACAGAAAGCGAAGTCGATACAAAACTTAATAGTAAATCGAATACTGGTCATTCACATACCGAAGCCGACATAACCGATCTGCACTCCCGATATACCGATTCTGAGGCTATTTCTGCCGTTGGTGGTACGATAAACGACTCCAGCACACAAGACACTTATTTATGGAGTGCCTACAAGATAAATAATGAGTTATCTAATAAATCTAACACTGGACATACCCACGATGGCAGGTATTACACGGAATCAGAAATAGATACTAAACTCGCTGGTAAATCGAATACAGGACACACTCATTCCTATTTACCGCTTAGTGGTGGAACTCTTACGGGCGATTTATTACCAACTGGCGATCAGGTTAATATCGGCGGAGGAACATCACGCTTTGGTAGTATCTTTGCCCGGACACTCGACTTTGATTACTCAGTAGGCATTAACGGTGCTGTGCTTATTGATAGTGGCGGTGACTATAAAAGCACATGGCAGGGAAATTCACCGAGCGATTTTGCATCTTCAGGACATAACCATGATGGTAGATACTACACTAAATCACAGAGCGATTCCAATTACGCAAATGCCGGACATACACATGATTCACGCTATGTAAAAGAATCAGGAGACACTATGACGGGCGACTTGGATTTTGGCGGAAATAAAGCCGTGTTCGGGAATTTCCAGATCGTGTATAATTCAACTGAAAACTCATTGGATTTCGTAGTGGTATGACGACCGTAGCACGATTAAAAAATACTGAAGAGTTATTATTGGTTGATGAGGTCAATGAGCGACTTCCTGTGATTCAAGATGGGCTGTACGCTCACTTTCCATTTGACGGCAAAGGTGGTGTTGTTGATCCGATTAACGGAATTACACCGACCGATCCACTTTACACTGGTATTGATTTAATAACACCTGTTGGTGGGTATGCTAACGATCCTGCTAATTGGAGTAGGGGTAGAGCAGGTAGCGGGTCATTAACTTATGATTCTACCGAAGATTCGTTACTGCATGATGCAAGTTCGTATAGTTATTGGGAGTTTAACGGGTATATCAAGGTGCAGCCCGGGCGGACGTATCACATGACCTGTACTGGAAAAAGTGAAGGGGCAGACGGGGACGATGATTTGTATTGTGGGATTACTCAGCAAGATGGTAATAAGGCGTATATTGGCTCAAATGATGGACACAGGTATTTTGTGGTCGCAAACACTAATCCACCTACTAATTGGAAGGTATATCAAGGTACATACATTCCGGAATCCGGTGTAGAATATGTCCGACCAATGTTTTTAACAAACCATACCGTAACGACTCGAAATAAGATGTGGGTCAAGGATATCCGCTTATGGGTTGAAGAGTCTGACGGTTCTAATACTCTTATATTCGATAGTGGGCTTGCTGTAAATAATTCTACGACAAACTTGAAGAGTGGTGGGGAGTGTGATGGTTCTTCCAGTTTGGGGATAACAACGTATGGTGAAAACTACGAATCGTGTTACCATGAATTTATCAAGGCTGCTGCTGGCCGTAAAGATGTTTTGCATGTGCAATATGATAGGACAAAAAATGACCGAACTCTTGATTTTATTATACGGGAATCTGGAATTGCAAACACCCAAGTAGGTGAGGAGTATTGCCTGGCTTATGATTATCGGGTGAATAGTGGGACGGATATACCCAACGGTGCAATACTGTATCAAGATGGATGGAAGAATGACGGTACCGCGACACGGGAATTTTTATATGAAATAGACTTAGAGAATGGATGGAAGCGTAGATGTTATAGATTTACTATTACAACTGCTGGTGGTGCTTATCTGCGATTCTCATCCGGATATAAGAATAATTCCTACGACTGGTATTACGATAATATTCAATTTGAAAAAGGTGGATTCCCAACAGCGTTTGTTCCGAATTCACACTCCAAAGGATCGGTACGGTTTGACTTTCCCACAGTGGGAAGCGATTACACTGTGGTTGGCAAATTCACGCCTCACACGCCATTTTCCAACGCAGATGCTTATACCTACACTACGAACCAGTCGGCATTATTCTGTGTAACCGATGAAGCAAATGGCGGAAGTTATTTTTTCAGGTATTGGCACAATGATTCAAGTTCAGCACCATTTATTGATTGCAATGGATATTACACGACAAGCCATATTCATAAGGCTTATGAAATTGAGGCGGGCGTACCGCTATACTGGGTACTCCGAAAAGAGGGTGATAAACTCGAATTAGAGTTATATCAAAACGGATGGAAAGGCTCTCACAATCATTCCGTTCCAGTAGATGCACGTCTTGATACACTTCGATTCGGAAATGACGATTTGTGGGATGGCATACATCATTACGTGTCTGTTTACGACAGGGCATTAACTGATAGCGAGAAAGTGTCTATTCCGGAAAAAAGTGTCTCGATGCGTGATACTGGAACCCTTATCACGCCTACGCTTGATGAGCACTATAAATGGAAAATGATTTTTCATGGTTTAGTTACCCAGTTGTCGTATGAGTCATATGATTTTATGGAACGACTCAACCTCAATGGTGATGATCTCATTTTCGATGAAATGATGATCTACTGTCCGTACTGGGACTACAAAGTAACAGCCCAAACTACTGAAAAAGCTAAATTGAAATACAGCATCAAATGGTATATGGAGTGGCTGTTCGCACAATCGGATGGTAGCAGCCCCCGTATGAAGTTCCACGGGCTGGACGATGTGCAAGATGTAGGGTTTGTACAGGAAACGAATATGTTTTGGGGGTATGGGAATAGCTGGAGAAAGACAACGCCAGTGCATTACACTACTGGAAGTTATGATTATATGTATTTAGGAGCAGTTCCCTCTTACATCCATAAAGACGACTGGGGAAATTATTACGGTGACACTGATAACTACGTTCACTATATGAATAACAATGATTTTCGGGAAGGCGGAACATATCAGATTACGCCACGGGAGTTTCAAACGATACAAATATTTGTTCGGGAATTGCCAACGAATGAGATACCAATGAGAATGAAAAATTCAAGTGTGTTGGTAGGCGATCAAATTCAAGAAGGAGCAACGCTCTAATGGCACAGTTACGTAGTGGTTCAACGGTAGGCGGACATACAATCTGGCACGCTGGCAATCATGGTGCCGGCTCAGGGCTGGATGCAGACCTTTTAGATGGACAGCAAGGGAGTTACTATCTTGACTATAACAACTTCTCAAATAAGCCGTCTATTGCTTATACATCGGTCATTGCTGCTGATGATTTTACCCAAACAGAGGTAAATAATCTCCGTGCTGGCAAACTGGACAACGGATCGACACCCTGGACATCGAATAATTATTACGATGATTCGGATGCGCTCAATGTGATTGGTGGCGCTGTCAATGATTCAGGGACGGCTGACACAGATTTGTGGAGTGCGTATAAAATCAACAATGAACTTTCGGAGAAATCAAATACGGGTCATACTCACGACGGTAGATACTATACTGAATCTGAAATTGATACGAAGCTTGCCGGAAAGTCAAACACTGGACATACGCATAATTATGATAATTACGGATCATGGACGCTCAATGCGGGAAGTGCAACTGGAATAGGTAGCGGTGGTGTTGTAACGATACAGGGCGGTGGGGATGTCTCCGTAAGTCAAAGTGGTGGGACAGTTACTATCTCTTGCACAGATACCAACACGAATACGTGGCGTCCTGTGGATGATAGTCCTTCAAATGGAGTGACCGGGGAATCTATTTCATCCAACTGGGCATACGATCATGCGAATAATGCCTCTGCTCACCACACCAAATACACCGACGGAGATGCCCGTGGTGCGATCAAGTCCAGTCTTGATTATGTTGGATTTGAAAACAATGAAGCAGATACTTACTCGCTTTCGGATGGACGGCTCTTGTTCGATAGTTCAATGGGGTTACTTATTGGACGGACACAGCAAGACGGATTTCAGTCAGGAGATACTTATTATGCTGTTTTGGATGCAGCAAATGTTGGTGCTGGTACTGGAATCAATATCTCTGGCGGAAAAGGGAAAGATTCTACGCCTGTAACATTTTCGGTTGACACAGGCACTATCGCCACTCGTTCTTGGGTGTCCTCTAATTACAATAACTACTCACACCCGTCTGATGGTGGGAACTCTGTATCGAATTTATCCGGTGATGATGTTGTTAGTGGAATTGCTGTAAATAGTGCCGGACACGTGACTGGCATCTCCACACGAAGTCTTACGCCTGCAAACATCGGGGCTGCCACATCGGGCCATAACCACACCTACAATGTGAATAATTCGTGGCTCCGGGATAATGGAGACAACGCCAATGTCAAACTCTACGGCAACAGCCGACAGATGGCGTTCCGGACAGATGGGACAACGGAATATTCAACTGGTGTAGGTGGTTATCCCTTTGTTTGGATGTACGGTGGAAATGCGTCTGGTGATCGGCTTATGCTTTTGAAAACGAGTGGGGATCTCTGGACATCTGCTAATGGCTGGCTTTCGGCAGCGTTGGGCGATAAGTCAGGTACGGGGCATACCCACGATGGACGCTATTACACTGAAACAGAAGTGGATAATCTGTTAAGCGGAAAGTCTAATACCGGGCATACGCATAATTATATGGGATTCCATCAAATTGCTGCTGATTATTTATTGGAATCAGATGGTCAAGGATACATGCGGAGTTCCGGAAAAAAGATTAGTGATTTTGCGTCTGCATCCCACTCACATAGTTACGACAATTATGGTTCATGGACATTAAGTGCAGGTAGTACATTGGGTGTTGGAAGCGGTGATGTCGTTACGATTCAGGGTGGCGGCGATGTAAGTGTTAGCCAATCCAATAGTACAGGAAGCACTACCGTCACAATCTCCTGTAATGATACAAATACGTGGCGTGGAATTGATGATTCACCTGTAAATGGTGTAACAACGCAATCTATCTCATCTAATTGGGCGTATGATCATCAAAACAGTGCCAGTGCACATCATAGTCGTTATACAGACAGCGAAGCGCAATCAGCAGCAAAGAGTACAACTGGGTGGGGAGAGATTGATTTCTCGAATACGACCGGAACGAAACTCGATTTATACGGTGGTACATACAAAATCGGAATTGGTAGTGGTAGAATAGAGTACCACTCGAATGGAGGATCGGTTGCAGCCCATAGGTTTTATCAGGGCGGTTCACAGATTGTCGATTTCACCGATGGCGGAGATATCAAGGCTGATGGTTGGAAAGAGTTTTCGGACGGGTATATTAGTCTGACAATGGGGGCAAATATACCATTGTCTACGTCGTGGGTTGAATTACCGTGGGATACAGCAAAGAGAAATGATGCAGCATTTACATGGGATAGTAGTGCCGGGACTCGTATCTATGTTAATGCGTCGGGCGATTATAAAATCACGGTCGATGTCACATCCTATCAATACTCAACCACGACTCGAACACAGTCTCGGTTTCGTATTCTAAAAAATGGGTCAACACTTACAGGAGGGTATGGATGGATGTATAACCGAGAAGTAACTGAAGGGTATAATACAGCCAGCGCCACATTGATAGTCTCCTGTGCCGCAAATGATTATATCACGGTGGAAGCGGAAGTGTATTCCGGATCGACAAATGTGAATGTGTCTGGAGCAGGCACACGATTTTATATGGAGAAAATATAATGGCAAAATTCCGAACTAACTCACAAGATTACTACACAAAAATTCCGTTTTGTTTACGGTATAAAATTCCAAAAGTATTAGATCAAATTGATCCAGTGCTCACAATTGCTGACTACTTTATTGTGGGATCATATTTGTTTCTTCGTCCTGTACAGCCGACGGATTTAGATATTTTGATTGTAGTGGATGGGGAGCAAGTTGAAGATTTTGAAGCACTGGCTGGCAAGGTCAGAGTGGGATTTTACCAAAAGCGACTCCAGAATGGTGGAATAGATTTTTTATTGGTTCGCCGGGAATTATTAACGCCAGAAGTAGATAGTTTGCCAAGATATAATCTTCGGACACATACACTGGAAAATGCAGTTGAGGGGGAGCCTGTGGATGCTGATACTATTCATAAAATCGTTACGGTCATTGAAAGCAATCCGGATATGTATCCGTTATACCGTAAATAATGTTTTTTTGTTGTTTGTGCTTTTATTATAAAGTATATTGCATTAACAGTAAATCTAAACACAGTGGAGGCGACATGAGCAAAAGGCAGGATAATGCACCTGAGAACCCAAAGATTACTGATATTCGGGAAAAGCAGACTGAGAAGCTGCTGTCGAAAAACGATCAGTTGGCACGTGAGAACATCCAGTTGAAGTATGATCTTGTAACTCAACGGATCGAAGCGGCGAAGATGCAACTCGACAATTTGCATCGAGAACGTGAAGAGATCGTGCAGGAAGCCCGGGAGAAGTTTCCGGACATGGTAAATGATCCACAACTTGAGCCTGAGCCAGAATCGGAGCAGGGAACCTCTGAGCCTGCGAAGGATGAGCAGTCCGAACCTGAACAACCCGACACAAAGGATGGCGAAAAGAAAGACTAACAACGCCAGTTTATGAAGGCGTTATATTTCGCCGGACATTCAGAGATCGAGCAGGGCAATGCCCGTCAAGACTGGACGGAGCATCGCCTTGCTCGAACTGTTCTCCAGAACCTTGATTTAGATTTATTTCAAGGGTATGATCTTGCCTACACAGACTTCATCGTAGAGAAAGTTAAGTTTATACAACAACACAAAAATGAATATGATTGTGCAGTTGACCTGAACTTGTCATTTAGTGATACCAGTAGTCGTAATTTCGCATCTATCACGTATCAGCATAAATCTGTCCGTAGTTATGGGTTTGCCTACACCTTACAACAGATTTTGCGTCAGTACGCTCCCTGCGAAATTTATAACACCAAAGAGGCAGGGTATCGGCACAACTTTTTCCTGGAAAAAAGTGATTTACCTGCAATTATATTAGAACCAGTATCTCTTTCTTATCATGGATTTCGTATTAAGCAAATCATTAATTTGACACAAAATACAATCACAGAGTTTAATCTACATTTATCAAATATTTGATTGATTGATAATGCATCCCGTTTTAAGTTTACTAGCATTATAATTTACTAAGTAAACATCCTATACCATTGGAGGCCGCATGTTATCGTCGTTGGTTCAAGCGAAAAGCAAAGACAAAAAAATGAATATAAAAAAGATTGTAAAAAGTTTTGCGGTCTGTCAATCCTGTCGCACTCAATACCAAAAAAAAAGCGTCCCGTGCGAAAGCAGGGACGCTCAAAAAATACTATCCGATTGTCGAAAGATTACTTCTCAACCGTACCAGCCAGCTCATTAATAATCTTAATAACATGCTCTTGCAATTTGGCGGGGAGGCTATTATAGGCTCGAGTGGTCTCCTCATCAAGTTGAGATTCCATATCAGATTTGTCAATATATCCCGCTATGGTAAGTAGAGTATAGTAATCAACATTATACAGACGAGCGAGCGTCCGCAGTTTTAATGGATGAGGATAATCAATGTTACCCTGTTCAATCTGGTACAGGTATCCGTTACTAATTTGTGCATCTGACAGATCAGGATACATCTCTTTTGATTTGCGTTCCACCCAGCGTAACGATCGTTCGATTTCAACACGACGTTCTTTGAGAAACGAACCCAGTCTCTCATTCGCCATAACTAACTCCAATTATTGATTTTGGTGCTGCCAACGCTTGGTAAATAGTATATTATACGTTATTGTGTAAGTCAACTATTAATTAAGCAGAATGCTTTAAAAAGTTCATTTTTTTGAATTTAGTGTATTAAATATAAAGCGAATTGATTAATTAGAATTATAATTCGCTTGATTACACAAGTACAACTTATTAAGATCACTCCACATTAAAAAAAACATGCGAATCTACTCACAAATAGCAGCAGGGGGACCGGATGAAATAATCCACACACAATTATTTGGTTTGGATAACAAAAAAGCCTCATGTTTCGAACATGAGGCTTTTTCACTACTTAACTCCAAGACAAATATATGGTATATAAGTATATATGCAGAATCAAGTACGAAAGAGTCTTAATTCCACAGAACGCTCTATTCTCAAAACAATTTTTGAATTACCGCTTCACGTTACTGTTACACAGGACGAATTAGCAGACAAGTCTGGTTGTTCAAAACCAACCTTGAGTAAATATCTGCATTTATTAATTGAGCGAAATATGGTGGTTTCGGCGAAAGTGTCTGGTACCAAGTCTAAAAAATATCTAATTAATGACGATTTTGAAGAGTTTAACTATTCCCCGAAAAATTCGTTTTCTCTTAGAGATACAGAGGTATCTATACTAAGTGTATATAGAAAAGAAAAAAAAGAATTAATTCAGGGTAAGATAGATAAAAATAATAAAGTTAATTTAGGAAATTTTAAAACTAAAAATACTAGCTATATACTGCGAGATTTTAAAAAAATTTCTAAGAAGGTAAATAGCTTTATATCGGCGCACAATTTTTCAAATTTTGTCGCGCAAAAGTTAAAATCACTACCTAAAAAATTATCTAAGTCTGGTACGCTGTATTTCAAAGTTGGTGGTGAGTGGATGCTGGCATCAAAAGTTGAGAACCGGTTTATCAATAAGCGTTATTGGAAAAGCGGGAAAAAGTTTAAGGTAACCCGTAATCCGAAAAAGCCGGATTTTGAGTGGAATCCTATTTATGGGTCTTACGACTGCAACTTGGATTTCAGCAAAGTTGAGGCAATAGATCCGTTGACATGGGAGCAGGCTGAGTTAGTGTACGACATCAAGCGCCTACTGAAAGATTCTCCGTTTGAAAGCATCACATTCTACCAAATCGAAAAATTGATACGTGAGTTTTGGTGGTGGCGTGAGTATTTGGGTGCGAAATTAGTAGCCCTCAAGGAGTGGTTCACTAACGAGATTCAAGCCAACCTGCAAGAGAAAGTGATTTACAAGCCCTATGCGTACATACGTGCGTGTGTGAAAAATCTGATTAAAAACCGCAAAGGGCGTATCGATGAAGATGGCCACGAAATCACAGAGGATGTGGAGGATGCTTTAGTTTACACTGAGCACCCCACGATTGAGGATAAGCGTTTGGTGGTAGAAATTGAGGGGTATGGTGATATGCCTGATCCGGATGATTACCCAAAACTTGTCACCCCAAGATTAAAACGAGTTCAGAGTGTTATTGATGATTTCTTTCAAACCTGTACAACTATCCAAGAGTTCTTTGAGGAATTGGGAACCAGAATGGCGATTTACCCAAAACTTAGAAGCGTTGAGGAAGAGATTAGAATTGGTGTTGAGGGGTATGGCTCCAATCCTAAGATTGACAAGGAAATTATTGGGCAGCGGAAAATGGTTCATAATCAGGGACGATTTAAATATTTCTGGAAAATGTTTTATCCACATATAAACGATAGCGATGTTGGCGGACGATATTTTTTCACTCCAAGCATCGAAGGATATGTAAATGACAATCATCGATCAAATCCGAGAGACGATTCACAATTACCACAGAGAAAATCATGGCGGTTATCAGACTGTATATGAAATATTCCCACTTATCCAATACCTACCATCGAAAGGAGTATTGGAGTAAACGCCCAAAGTAAAAAAAAAGATACAATTCTATTCAATGGTCAGACATGAATGGAAAAGCACAAGTATGGTAACTCCATTCACGGTTAGCCATTTGTGGAGAATTCTCTTGTATGTAGTCTGGGAATACATTCAACTTGGGCGGACTCCCACCGTGGGACACAATTGATGTCCCTCAGTCAACCATTGCTGGAGAATAAAAAACCAATGATAGGAGAGCTTCTTCTCCAAGGTTCATATGATTCACAAAATATGTTCGTACCGGAAGTCACGCTTATGATTGTCCCAAATGACTCAACTGGTTACTATTGGCTGCTGTTTTAAATAGGAAATACGATTGACACGATCATCGATATGGTTGGCTCTATTGACATGACAGAAAAAGAATAGGTAGTGATCATAGATGAGTTGTGAATAATTGATGAGTGCAGTATAACGGGAAGTCCGGGGAAGTGCAGGTAAGGATTCGGAAGTGTTAGTATTATATCAGCAGTGTTACCGTATTTGATATAGTGTAGAAGCACTTTAAACAGAATAAATGATCATTATAGCCCGCTTATATAGGAATATGCTAAATACTAACGAAAAATCAGGGTGAATCTAACAAAAACTCAGGGAATCACCCTATGGTGTGTTCCCTACTCATTAAATATACTATAGACAGCCACTTCCTGAAAAATCTTGCACATGTTAAGAAAACAATAATAGTCGGCAGTATTTCATGGGATATAAATCGAGTATTTCATCTGCCGGTTAATAATTAGAAATAACTGGGATGTTATGTAAAGTGACTTCATGTGAGTCAGGTAGCGAAGCTATATGAAAACGAGTATAATTCTTTTATGTATCTAGTATTATCTAGTATTTCTACAAAAAGTTCATTCTAGGATGGTCAAACTTATCACCTCCCGGCTCCTCCCCGGCCGGGAGGTGTTTTATTTGAACACTTTGCCCTTGTAATCAGACAAAAAAATTTTCAGATTACTATACCATAGTAGCGGCAAACCAATTTTCAGTTAAATCAGATGGGCTACTTGTACCTTTAAATGAGACAGTGCAGTCAAAATTAGGAGGGAAGGATGGCATTTACAGGGAGTGAAGACCACAGTATAAGTCTGGAAGAGGCAAGCCAGTTCACCGCGAATTTTCGAAAAACAAGCAACACTGGAGAGAAAATAGGCGGATTTTTTGGTGCAGAGACATTCAAAAAAATTCTTGATCAGGCAGAGGTCGTTGGAATTCGGTACTATTATGGCAAAAATGATGATGGGAGGCCGGTGATTGTCCTGTGTGGAGTAGATGCGAATGGGGATGACTTATATCAAGGAGAACTGGCGGAAGCATCCCAGCCTTGTCCACCATATTGTTCGGAGGAAAATCCTTTGAATTCGTAAACATGGAGCCTATCGGTCTTGCAGATATTTCTTTATATGCGATATATGTACCGTTAGTTATAGGGCTGTTCTGTGCTCAGTACTATACAAGGGATCTGAAGATCTTTGTTGGGTTCTTAGCCGCTGGTGCTATCACAGAAGTTGCGGGGAGATTTTTTGCGGCTCATTACGGCAATAATATTTGGCTCCTGAATATCTATTTTGGAGTGGAATATGTCCTAATCGCCCTCTGCGTGTCTTACTGGCATCACCCGCCTTGGAAAATGTATATTCGCAGGAGTATTCCGGTATTTATATTGGTCTATGGCCTGACCCTCTATGGGAATGGGGATATTACCACCCTCAATACGATGGGGAAATTCCTCCAGTCCGGTCTGGTAATGATCTTGGCCATTATCACTTTATCGAAATTATTTCTTCACCCGACCGAAAAAATATTTTCAACTTATCCGTTTTGGATAACGATTGGGATACTCCTGTATTTTGCTGGCACTTCATTTGTCTGGCTTTTTGGATCAATTATCTTTGCAAATAATCTCTTTGACCATTGGTCGATCCATTCTATTTTAAATATTAGTGCATACATCCTTTATAGTATAGGTTTGGTATGGGCGAGATGGAATCCCAAATCTGGTGGTATCTAATCGGCGGTACGACAATCATTCTCATGTTATTTGGTAGTATCTTCGTGGTGGGCATTCTCAGTCGACGCCGAATTCAGGCGGAACAGAAATTTACCGAACGCATTATTAACACAACTTCGGCACTGATTGTTTTATTCAAACCCTCCGGGGAGATTGTCCAGACCAATGATGCAGCTGAAGCGGTCAGCCAGGCAGGAGATGGGAACGAGTCGTTATCTCCTGGGGCCAATTTTTTCGACACCTTTGATTTTTCTGCAGACACGATCCAGCAAATCCACCAGAAAAACAAACTGCAGTTTGAGGGCGTGATATCCCAAACCGCAGATCACGGAAACCAGCAAAACCGCTACTATGATTGGATCCTTCGCCCCTTTAACAAAAATGATCAGCAGACCCTGATTATTGGCACCGGCATTGACATTACGGATCGGAAGCATGCCAACCAGGCTCTCGCGCAGAAAGAAATAAACCTGCGGAAACTCTCCACGCAATTACTTCGGGCGCAGGAGGAAGAACGAGGCCGAATTGCCAAGGAACTTCATGATGAACAAGGTCAGGCGCTCACCGCAATCCGGGTGAATCTCAAAGAATTAGAATTCGATCTGGAGGAAGGGGATGAACAGCAGATTGCCTATCGACTGGACGATTCCAAGGCCATGATTGAAGCCAGTCTGTCCCAGATCCGGGCGTTGTCGCATGAACTCCGGCCGAGCCTGTTGGATGATGTGGGATTAACGTCGGCATTGCGGTGGTATACAAACCAGTTAGCACGGCGGACAGACATCAGAGTGAACTTCACAATAAGGGGAGAGGAACAAAAACTTTCCAGCGATGTGGAAATCGTGATTTACCGAGTGGTGCAGGAAGCCTGTACCAATATTATCAAACATGCCAATGCAACCCAGGCCGACATCACACTCCATTATCTCTTCCAGGATGTCCAGGTAACTATAGAAGACGATGGACAGGGATTTGATCCAGAACAAGAACAGGAGGAGAGGGAGCTCAAGCGAGGTATAGGACTGCTAGGAATGCAGGAACGGATCAATTTGGTGCACGGGACCTTCCACCTGGACTCCACACCGGGAGAAGGGACCCGGATTAGCATCCAGATTCCGAGGGGAGACCTAAATGAACAAGATTAATGTCGTGTTAGCGGACGATCACACCATCCTGCGTAAAGGCTTGAAGGCGTTACTTGGCCGTGTGTCGGATATTGAAGTGGTGGGGGAGGCCAGGACCGGGACAGAGGTGGTTACGCAGGTAGAGGATCATGTCCCGGACATCGTAGTGATGGATATCGGCATGCCCGAATTAAACGGGATTGAGGCCACCAAGCGTATCCTCAAGATGTATCCCGATACTCGCATCCTCATTCTGACCGTACATTCCAATGAAGAATACATCTACCAGATCTTTTCTGCGGGTGCTAAAGGCTATCTTTTAAAGGATTCAGCCCCGGATGAACTGCTGACGGCTATCCGTGCAGTACTCCGGAATGAAAAATACCTGAGCCCCAAACTCTCATCCATAGTTATCGATGAATATATTAATCCACGCCAAAAGATTCGGGATCCCCTCGATGATCTCACCGAACGGGAGCGGGAAGTCCTGCAGCTCATTGGGGTGGGCTACAAAATCAAGGAGATCGCCGAGAAATTGTATATTAGCCGAAAGACCGTAGAGACCCATCGCACCAACTTGGGGAAGAAACTTGGCCTACAGACCCAGGCCGAACTGATTAAATTTGCGGTGCGACGGGGGATAGTGGTGCTAGAGTGAAGAACCATGCCCCTCTTTTTTACCTCCAATCCTCTAGTTCCTTGAGGATGCTCGGTAACAGTGCTCATATTCTGATGGGATAGCATTCCCTGGATTGGATATCGGTAGATGGGACTTCTGAAGTTCATTTAGTCGCGATGTGTTCCGTACCCACAATCCTTCTTTTTTATTCAAAGTCACTCGACCAAATCACCAATTAAGTATTTTTACATGCAAATTTCCGGGGATCCCCTGATTGTCTCTTTCAGTGTCGTTTAACAATTTTGAGTAATAGCTGGTTTCACACCGAAAAACACATATATAAGAGGAGGCACGCACCATGATAGAGCGGCGAGTTACCCATACAAGGAAGGCCGAGGACGGTGATATCACTCACCTGTGTCATCCCGGCAAGGGGTGGTCACCGCGCACCAAACGGGATGCCATTCATGACATTGAAACCAACACCCGGCAGTATTATGTGCAGTGGCATGGCCACCGGACCAAAGTGAGCGTAGTACCCGATACTATCCACGGAAAGTATCTGCGGACCGACCGGGATGAGACGCCCCGGAATAATTTACTTGACCTCCCTGATTGTTAGGGAGAGGGAAAGGAGTCGAAGATGAGCACTACAGTAACGATTGGTGATTTACCATTCCAGTGTGACAGACTGGGGGTAGTCCAGTATGACAATGTCGCCGCAGTCTATGTAATAATCTGCGTAGATGATGACGGAACATGGCAAGTACTCGATGTTGGGGAAACAGGTGAACTGGGGGACAGGTTAGAAGGCCATGAGCGGGAAGATTGTTGGCGCGACAATTGTCCCGGTAATAATATCTGGGTTTGCGTGTATTACACCCCGTCGGATCAGTATTCCGGAGAAGATCGCAAGCAGATCGAATCAATGATTCGGAAGCAATACAACCCACCCTGTGGGACGAGATAATCGGTGGTTCCTGTGGCAGCGAAGCCATGAATCGGGCGAAAAGCCTTGTCAACTGGATGAGGATAGTCCGAAGCGATTTCTTTACTCGTGAGCCAATATTTTTAAATCTAAGATACTGCTGAGGAAGTGGCGTTTTCAATATTTCTATAGTAAGATCGTGGTATGAACCTAAAAAAATTCTTGATTTCTTTTTATAAATTATTTAAAACTTTAACAAGTAGGAGCAAAAGATTTTCCAGCTATTGTTTATTAGTCGGGGAGTTTGGAATCGGTGGGTATGAATAGAATTTAGTCATTGGTTTTCTACCCAGAAGTCCTGTAAAAATCACAGTTTTTTCACATTTTGAATTTCGGTAGAATTGAGACTGTCTGAAATCGTAATTAGTCTATTCTGGAAGGATTTCAGGGAATCCGTGGTGTGTTGAGGCTTGTTTGCGGACCAGTACTGAATGCCGTTGTATACTTTTAGGGTTACACTAAACTTGCCCGAGTTTGATTGGTGTGTAGTACAGAGGCCCTGAAAATGTAATACTGTAGATAAGAAATTCAGAATGTTAAGTAAAGTGGTACTCATCACCATTGTTTTTTAAATTCAAATTATTTGGGGCTTGCCTGACGTAGTTTAGTAAAGAGAAGTACTAGATTTTTAAACTTTTCTGCAAAGGGAGAAACCATGAACTTATACACTAAGTTTGCGTTTGCGGGGAAAATTTTCAAAATACTTATCTGTTTGGTGATGTTATCCCGGCTGACCTTCGGACAATCGGCAGAACTAAGCAGTGCCCCTCAGGTTGAGACCTTTACCTCTGACCCGGACATTACCGGAATTCTTTCAAACAGTGTGAATCTTTTTACGGGAGATGTTGCGCTTCCAGTAACGCTCGTTAGTCTGCCAGGCAAAGCCGGGCTCACAGGGAGTGTCTCAATTGCATATAATAGTAATATTCAGAACCAGGTGCGGACACGCAATCAGGAATCCCCGACTGGCGTGTTGGGCCTTGGCTGGTCCTTGGGTAGAGAGAAAATAGTGCGTGACCATAAAGGGACCGGTACCCGGCACGACGATGAATTCTTTTTATCAGGTGGGGGCACCACCACTCCCTTAATTAAATCCGGTACTGAGGGGAGTGCTTGGGTATACTACGCGAAAGGGGACCCTTTAACGAAAGTGTTATATTACAAGGATAACAGTAACGGGGATAATGGTTATTGGGAAATTCTCCCGGGCAATGGCGTTTGTAAGGTATATGGCGGAACGACAAATTCACAAGAATATCTAGTGCGGATAGGTAATTTTTTCGGAAGTAGTAACCAAACGACTAACCACACGCAGTTTACGGTGGCGTGGAATATCAGTAAAGTTAAAGATGCATTTGGGAATCAAGTCACTTACACGTATTTGAAAGATAATGGGACCATTGGAGGCTCCTCATATACACGTGCCACCTATCTCCAAGAGATTACAGGGGTATATGGCCATAAGGTCACTCTTTTTTATGCTAGCAAAGGGGTGGAAGACGCCCCGGGACCGAATGGTGCGATTGAGGTTTATGATCCGCACATAGAATCAAGCGAAAACGATGCATATCAAGAGAAGTATGAAACGCAGTATTTGGATTATATAGAAGTGACAAACGCTTCTTCCACTCTCATGAAAACCATTGATTTCACATATCGATTGGAAACATTCGAATCCGGTGAACCGGACATGTATAAACGCTATCTTGAATCCATTACGGAATCAACGGCGGATGGTGAATCGCTCCCTCCCCTCGAGTTTGAGTATTATTTATCAACGAGTGATACCCATTATGGGGCCCTGGAGAAAACAACTTACCTGTCGGGTGGCACGGCTGTATATACCTATACCGAAAATATAGTTGAGTCATTAAGTAATTTTTCCAAATCTATACAGTCGCCCCAAAATGGAAATACACCGCAGGTATATATGGCGAATAATTATATTGTAATTAGTTGGTATATGGAGTCAAGTGGAGTTAACATCTATGCATATACGTGGGAGGGGAAGTGGAAGGAGCAGCTGGTATTGAGTCTTCCGACCTCTTCAAATATTAGTTTAGACGATTATCAAGATATGATTGTGAAGACCGCTCCCAATACCTTTGCAATATGGATTGACGGAGTATATGACTCCTCCAGTCTCACTACCGATGAGGAAGTGCATTATTACCATCGCAATATGGCAAGAGGCGAATGGAGTCCGGGTTGGTCTCGAGAAGTGAATACGTACGATTTTGATCTTGAGTCCCTTCAAGTCGGAGAAGATTACATAGTTTTTCTTATTGATGATCTAAGGCAAACATGGTATGCAACCAACCTCTTTTATGCCTATTGGAATGATGAGGATTGGATATCGAGTGAGTCTCAATTATCATCTGCCGATGGTTGGGGGATTGGAAGTGCAATAAATTATTTTGTCTTAAATGATCCGAGTTACACAGATCATTTGAAAGTCTACTATTTAAACGAGCAGGGAGGAATGACAAATACAAATCAGCAAGACATCGGAATTCAGCTTAATGATAACGACCACTACTGGTGGGCTGGGCCAAATGGAATTAGTTTGATGGCTGAGGGATCAAATGATCAGCTGTGGGCGCTCGATGTGAATTACAATCTTGTATCTCCCACAACACCACCCAATATAGTATATGTATCGCCAGTTTACTTTCATGGGAATTCTATTCATTTGGCAAATAAGACGGAAGTTTCACGAAATAACCAGCTAGTATGGCCCTTTTATCGTTATCATGGGAATAGTTGGCATCTATACAATTATGGTCAAACATCAATTTATGAGAGGAGCTTTAGTGCCAGTTATGACTATTCAATAATAACATATGAAGATCGGAATTTATTAGGCGGGTATGAGGGGGATTATGCGGAGTTTATATTATATAACCCTAACACTGGTTCATTTGAGTCTCCACCACCACTGGCCCAGAATAGTAACCATATTGAGTATAAATCAAATTCAGCGTATGAATATTTCTGGATATGGAGTGATGATGGAAGTGACTTTCACATGTACACCCGAGGAAGGGATGCCAGTTGGGCCGCTTCATTGATTCCTTCAACTTATAATCTGGAGCGGCTTGCCAACGGGGGGGACTTTTTTATCACCCAATCCCACAACGAAACGATTACCGTTCATTCAATTGTGAATGGTGAGTATGAGAGTGCTTTGAATACGAATTTGACCGGGAAAATATACGATGATGATTGGGATAATGACGACGATACCAAAGATGATTGGGTGTCCTTAGTTTCAGGTGACTTATATGCTGTATATAATGGAAGCGACCTTAGTACTTCCACTGAAATAACCTTATATAAACACTCAACAAAGTTGGAGACAGACTATCCGATAGATACTTTGACAGTAGACGATGGATATCAAACAGTGACGACAGGGTACGCCTATTTTGACGGTATATTTGATCCGTCAGTCTCAATCACGCGCTATAATAAAGTAACAGCGGAGCCCGAGGGCAATTTTGGGAGGATAGAACACTATTTCTTTAACGGCGACTCGCTTCAATATCAGTCGCAATACCCGGCGGATTACGGTACGGAAACTAATATCACCGAATATTTGAATTTATATACCGGAAAAGAATACCGAACTAAAATAATAGATGCGAGCGGACAAACAGTCACCGATAATATCAGTTATTTTGATACATTTCGAGAACAGGTTTATGAAAGATATTTTTTACGTGAAACAAAAAGTAAACAAGTGCAAGGTGGGCTGGTGAAGGAACACCTGAACACTTATAGTTCTGTTAACGGATTGCTTACCTCAACTCAAACCAAAGACAGCCATGACCGAGATTTAATCTCTTTTAATAAATATTGGTATGAAGCATATGGCGATGGGTTTGATGGCTATTTGTATACTCCGATTATCCAACGGACAACAGGATCTGATAAAATTAAAAATGTGTCTTTGGACGTGGGAGCTTGGTTACCAAATGAAACAACGACGAATTTCTTGTCCAATATCGAACAAACAGCAAATATCTATTGCAAGATGACTTATATCGAAGGAGACAACGGTATAAATGATCCCTCTCAAAAAGCAAAAATTCGGGTGAAAAACTCTGCAGGCTATACAGTCTATGAATCTGATGAATTCGGATACCAGGAAGAAATCAACGGGACATTTCAGGTAGAGGCCGATGAACAATATACAGTTGATGTCGCCCAATCTTCAGGTGATTGGTATCTATGTAATTTTAGTAGTGATAGTGAAATTACACTTAATAAAATGGCCAGGCGTGAAGTGACGACCTGGAAAGATTGGAGTGGAGATAACAGTAATCATTGGGCGCCAAATAAAACGTATGTGTGGACTGGCACCGACGATGGTGTCTTTAATTTTAATAACTGGTCTGAGGGCGGGGAACCGGCAAGTAATAGTGGGTGGATTAAGTCCTCCGATATTCTAACCCGGAATACCAACGGACAAGTTGTGGAGGTCGCAGATGCACTGGGAGTTGTGTCAACAAAGCAATACAATTATACCAATGAGCTGCCGAATGCTGTTATACAAAATGCTACCGACGCTGAATCTTTCTACGATGGATTTGAAAGTGGCGACTTCAGTGGGCAGGTTCCCACTTGGGGGGCTGGGGCACAGGGAAACGGGAGTTGGGAGATCACAAATTCGACGGCCCATTCCGGGCAATATTCCGTGAAATATACCAAGGTAGACGATGAATGGGCGGGTGTATATATGAATTCTCCCTATATCTCAGTTACGCCAGGTGAGGTGTTTACCATAACTGCCTGGTATAAATGTGAACCCGGGAGATATGCCTATATTAATTGGTATGACCAAACCCATGGAGAAAGTCATACCAAGACCAAAGAAGGGACCGGGAAGTGGGAACGCATCCGGCATTCCTTTACAACTCCAGCAGGCTGTACGCAGCTCAAAGTATATTTGTATGGTCACAATGGTGCTGCGGATACTCCGATTTACTACGACGATGTTCGAGTGCAACCAGAGCCTAGTCAAATGACCACCGTCACCTATAATCCGATCACTTGGCAGCAAACCTCCACTGCCGATCCCAATGGTATCCCGACTTTCACTGAGTATGATCCATTTCAGCGGCCTATAGCCACCCGCGATTATGACGGCGCTATCCTTTCTGAAACCCGGTCCTATTATTCGCGACAGGGAAACAATGGCGATTTTGAATCAACCGATCCCAATTATTCCCAAAGTATTAGCTATGCAGATGGAGCGCCCCGTAAGAAGGTGGTCGGTCACTGGCGATTCGAACGAGCCGGTGTCGATGCCACAGAGAATAATTATGACGGAACCATCAATGGGGCTTCCTTTACGCACGGCTATCTGGGAGAAGGATTGCAGTTTGACGGTACCAATGATTATGTCGCCATCCATGATTTATCGTATAATCAAACCGCCCAAATTGATGCATTAACGGTGGGAGCTTGGGTGAAAACGACAGTGAGCGGCCAGGGAGAACACGATAACTGGGCCATCGTGGACTTCGACCGATCCGAATATTATAACCTGTTTATTTACGGGGATACCGGGGAGGTAGGATTTTCGACGGCTACCAGCGGAGGAATCGCCGATATGCGTGGACAAACGCCGGTAAACGACGGAAAATGGCACTATGTTTGTGTCGTATTTGATGCGTCCGAATCCATTGATAAGAAGATCTATGTGGACGGAGAACTGGATGCCACCCAGAATTCTGTACCTCTGGATACAGGGCTGGGCACGGGAACTACCCGGTACGGGTTTATCGGCGATGGATCGGAAGCGTCGAGTTTTGATGGCTCTCGCAATAATCAATACTTCCAGGGTACCATTGATGAAGTCCAGATTTATCATCGAGCACTGACAGCCTCAGAAATTCGGTCGATCAGTAGGCCAACCATTTCTACGACCTACACCGACGGCATGGGCAAAACGATCCAAACCCACACCAGGGAGGGAACAGATGACATTGTGCAACGAGTTGAATACAACTCCGTCGGGAAAAAAGAAAAAGTCTATCACTCGAAATCCTATTTTAATCCAGACCACCAGTTTTTCGTCCCCGATCCCTTACCGTCTAAGTATGAGTTGTACGCCTATGAATCGGATCCTCGATTACGGGTTGCCTCGCTGACCCATCCCGACCAGACAGGCCGGAGTTATCAATACAACCCTGTGCAAATCCAGCATGACGGGCAGACGATTTGGACTGAAAAGACGACAGTGACCGCCGAAAATGGAGTCAATACCACCACTTACCATGACCTGCTCGGGAACAAGGTCCGGACGGTAGCGGCGGACGGAAGCATGAATTCCACAACCGATTACTTCTACGAAATTCTGGGGAATCTCCTAAAGATTAAGGACCCAAAAGACCTTGTGACCGAATACTGGTATGATACCCGGGGGAATGTTGTCAAAGCCACCTCACCGGACAAAGGGACGATATACAATGTGTATGATGCGTTGGGCCGGAAAGTGTATTCCGCCACCCCTGTCCAACGGAACTCGAATGAATTCACTGTGTATTGGTATGATGCCCTTGGCCGGAAAGTCCGGGTGGCGGTGGAGGATGACCAATCGTTTACCTGGACAGGGAACGACGCTCCGGACCCAGCCAACATCAGCAGTTACGGGACTGAGAACAGCGAAAAACGGATTATTAACGTCTACGATCAGGATATCATCGATATCGGGACAAATTACACGCAGGGGCGATTGGCTCGTACTACCGTGTATCAGGACAACAATGAGTCCCAATACCGGTACGATGCCCATGGGAATATTCTGACAAAGAAACAGATAATCGACGGCCAGACGGGTGAGGCGAAATTCATCCATCATACCTTAAACCGGCAGGGTCAGGAGGTTCTCCTGGAATATCCGTCCGGCCGGGTGATACAAAAGACCTATAATGCGTTGGGCCAACTCGAAGACGTCACGATTATCGAATAGCCGGGAGACCAGCCATGCAACTAAGAAAATATATTCTGTTCGGTTTCATCTTTACCTTCACAGTTTGGAGCAATGATCCCGCTATGGGTCAAATGACAGACAGTACTGCCGTGCCCGCTGTCTCCCCAGAGAGGGACAGCGCCATTTCCCAACGCATTACGGGCAAAGAATTGGTATCCCGAAGGACAGCCAAAAGCAAAACCTACTGGAACGGCGACGGGACCATAACGACTGTCATTAGCAGTGGGTACGAACATTACCGTGGCCGTGATGGCCAGTGGCGGGAAATCGATCGCACGTTTCAGCAGACGCCCCACGGTTTTGCTGTCCGGGAAGGATTGTATCAAGCGGAAATCGGAACGGCCGATCGAGGCCCCAGTGCATTACAGTTTACGACTCCCACCGGGGCATCGTTTACCGCCACTCCGGTCGCCCTGGGATATTATGACCGCCAAAATCATCAATTTACTTCCCTGACCAGTTTTGCACCGGATAGTACGGTGGCTCATGCGCATATTGTCACCCATTACGGGGCGTTCCCGGGCGTGAATGTCCGAAACAAATATCTTGACACTCGCATCAAAGAAGAAATCGATTTCTCTGCAACGGGGCGCAATGCTTTGCCGCATCCCAGTACGGTTGGTATTTCTGATGATCAAGCCTATGTCACGGTACAATACGAGGTCACCTTTTCGGACAGCTTGCAACCATGGATACATGGGCAGGTTGTCGCCTCGCTTGGTGATGCTGGAATGGGTGGATCACAGGCGGGATTTTCGGACCCGGCTGTTTCGACTGGTGCCGTGGAGTTTCGGCAGGCGCGTCAGGAAAAAAGGGCCTATTATCTGCCGGTGGATTATGCCTGGGCGGGCTCCCCGGATAGTCTCGGTGGGGGACCGATTAACGAAGATCGGGAACCCATGCTCCGGATCTGGGAGACCCGACGCGGGCAGAATTACCTGGTGACCGGTGTCCCGTATACCTGGGTGACGGCCCAACCGGCCGGGGCAGTGATCCTGGATCCGACCGTCGCGATTGAACCTCCGACCGATGATGTGTGGATTGAATACAATAAATCGTCAAATTATAATAATTATGCGCAACTTCGGATAGGGCGTGGTGATAGCTATCCCTGGAAACGAAGCCTCATTAAATTCAATGTCACTTCGATTCCCGGCGATGCCATTATCCTGGGCTCTCAAATGAAATTATATTATTATGGTAAATATGGTTCAATCCATTTTCGGTCGATCCAGGCACACCAGGTGCTAAAAAATTGGATCGAAGCCGAAGCAACATGGTACGACAGAGCAGATCATTTTGAATGGAAGGATCCGGGCGTCGGGTTGAACGATAATGATGCGAAATCGACTCCGGAAGATACGAAAGTGTGGGGCAATGAGTACCCAACATGGAAAAAGTATGATCTCACGGATGTCACTCAACGGTGGGTCAATGGTACAGACCCGAATTATGGTGTGCTCTTATGGGCGACCGATGAAGATGACTACACCGACAAAGATGAAAAATGGGTCCGATCCTCTGAGTACAGTACCAGCGAATACCGGCCGAAGCTGGTTGTGACTTATGTCCAAAAGGGGACAGCTCTCGCCAGCTACGAGTATAATGTTGACGGGCAGATAAAGAAGGTGACGTATGGCAATGGGATGATCCGGGATCTTACCTATGATGGCGCACGAGGCTGGGCGGAATCCTCAGCTTATACCAAATCTTCGGGATTGGAAATTTTTCGGCAGAATTTTAACAGTTATGACGATGTCGGTAACCTTCTTTCTCTACAGGAGTGGGAGGAGGATCACCCCTATGGAATAGGAAATACGTATGACGATGTATCACAAATTACGAACCATACGGTTACTGATTTGCCGCTCCAAACTGTAATAACGGACCGATCGTATGCCTATGATGCGAACGGCAATTTGGAACAGATGGGGGGGGCTACCATCAATATCGATCCGAATTCCAACCGGTTGGAAGAAAATTCAGAGACCCACTACGATGCCAACGGGAATTTAATCGAACACGAGGGGAATACAGTGGTGTACGATTGGCGGAATCGTATGTCTTCATATGATGTCCCCGTTGCGAATGTAAACTACAGTTTCAGTTACGATACCTATGGAACCCGGGTCAAATCATCTGCTGCAGGACCCTCCGTCAATGAATTGACGTATTATATTAATTCGGGGCCACGGCCTCTTATCGAATATAGTGATAATTGGGCGGCGGAGATTGAACATCTCTACGCCAATGGCCAGCGCATAGGCTATATCTCTCCCGGGGAAGATTTATACTATGTGGTGGCAGATCAGGTTGGTAGTGAACGCATGTTGGTAGATGAATCGGGCGAAATACGCCAGTTGCGCACGCATTTGCCATATGGCAAACAAACGCGCAATGCCTCTGGCAATATCTCAGATTATCAATTCAGCGGCAAACGAAAAGATGGCACCGGCCTGTACTACTTTGGGCAACGGTATTATGACCTCAAGACCGGTCGGTGGTTGACCGCAGATCCGGCGGGTCAGTACCATAGTCCCTATGTCTATGTTGGGAATAATCCTATCAACATGGTGGACCCAACCGGTGAGTTGGGGATTTTGACGTGGGCTTCTGCCATTTATAATGGTATACAAACTGCCAGAGCGTATGGTAACCCCATGGCCTTTTTGATGGGTTTTAATCAAACCATTATTACCGGTGGGGTCGGTGAAATGGCTGGGTTAGGAGTGAGCAATTTCACACAATCCGCGTTGGTAAGAAGCGCTGTTTCATCCTCCTCTAGCTCCTATATAGGGAATCAAATGCAGGGCAATTCAGGATTTTCGACGACTGTGGGGCCATACTCTTACGATTGGTCCAGTGGGGGAGGAGAATGGGCCAATCCTTTTGATATGAAAGATACCGGATGGAATAATATGATGGATGTAATGGGATGGACCACATTGGGAAGTGATTTAGGTGATACCTATGATTACATTGTGATTAAGTATTTTACTAACCAAGAAATAGTCGAGCAAGCAGAAGCAGCTGTCGATCAATATGGGGTAAGGCGAAAAGCAGACGAACCTTATAAAAAAGAGGATATAATAAAAATGAGATACCAAAGTCCTATCCGTATAAAAATCCAATAAGAAGGATAGTTGCACAAATGGGAAACCATTATGAAAATATACGGTATCCTGGGGGAGCTCATATTGCACTTGATGAAGGAAATAGGATTTGGCAAATTCATTATGATGCAATAGACGCGACATCCAAGGCTGGATTCGGGTTTATACCACATACTGTCTACGAAGTATGGCAACATGAAAATCCATTGTTGTACCGAACGGCTACTCCAATTATAGACTCTATGTACAGGAATTACTATTTATACAGATATTAAAAATTGGCCGATACGATGATACGTTTATTTACACTTTCAATTGCAACACTCGTCCTATGCTCACAATTGCAAACTTGTGCGATTTATCGGACTAAAATGTTTGAACCGTCAAATGGACCTTCGTTCTATCTCGCACATTGGGAAGTCACTCCCCACGTGCATGCATTCAAGGGGAGCCGTAAGTTTTCTGCAACGGAGGCAAAGAAAATAAAACAGTATAACCTTTATTTTACAAGATATTATGATATTTATTCTGATGGGAAATACTATCTTCCTATTCTTGATGAAGAAGCAATACCCACCACTGTACAAATCGATACTCCCTATGTTAAACTCCCAAATGGGAATGTCGTCACTTTTGCAAAGATTCGAGATGGGATGTGGGTTGTACCAATAGATAATGATGTGGATACTATCATTTTATACTTTACAACGAAGGTATATGCAAAAAACACCAACTCCTTAGTGATTCGTAAAGAATTTGAATTACCATTGAAGCGAAAAGAAAGCGTAATCCCATTTTTTATTTTACATTAATTATTTTAATGGATACATGTTTCCATTTCTGTAATTTTATTTTAGATGTTTACCGGTTAAGTATGAAATGAAATTCATTTAGAAAATTATAAGTGAAGTATAGTCAGTTCTTCGATAAATATGTTAAAAAAACTTTTGATTAGTCTACTCTTTTTGCATTTTCCTATTATTTCATTAAATGCTCAGCAATTCGACTGGGTCACAAGAGCCGGCGGCCTGGAGTATGACTATGGCCGGACTGTGGCAATCGGGAACGACGGGGATATCTTCGTTGGCGGATACTTTGGCCCTGATTATGCCATGTTTGACACCGTGCAGGTCTGGAATATGGAGTACGACGATGGATTTCTCGCCCGATATGACGGAGAAACAGGGGAATTGCAATGGGTCCGTAATATCCCAAGTACCTCTGAGATCCGGGTGCTGGATATGGCCGTGGACGATCAGAATAATGTGACGATTATTGGGGATTATTCTGACGTCATTACGTTTGGGGCGCAGGATTATGAGAACAACGGATTCCTGGATATCTTTCTGGCCAAGTATACACCGGAAGGAGAATTGCTCTGGAGTAAAGCCTTTGGGGGGTATTTAATGGAAATGGGCCATGCCCTCACCCTGGATGCGAATGGGAACATCCTGATTGCGATCTTGTTTTCCGGACCAATGCTGATCGATTCCACCGAGGTGACTGATGTCGCCTATAATGACCTGTTGGTGGCGAAATTTGATCCGGAGGGCACCCTATTGTGGACCCAGGCCTATGGAGGTAATGGCGAAGAGCGACCTCTGGGAATGGAGGCTGATACTGAGGGGAATATCATCGTCGGCGGGATGTTTACTCAGGAATTTCTGTTTCCCGATACCACCCTGCACGCCCGGGGATGGTATGACGGATTTGTCCTTAAATTGGATTCCCTCGGCGAATACCAGTGGGCTCGGAATATCGGGGGAGAGTATGCCCTCGACTCGGTGAATGATGTGGTGACTGATTCGGCAAATCGCATTACAATTATTGGCGATATCGATGTGCGCTGGTCGATCGAGGAGATGGCGGTGCCTGGCCATGGGGCGGTAGATATGGGGGTAGTCCAGTTAACACCGGATGGGTACATGCGTTGGGCTGACGCGTATGGTGGACTTTCCTATGACGGTGGACACGGACTCCTTACATTACCGGATAACAGTCTCTTGATTGGAGGACAGTTCCGGGATGTTGCGCACTTTGGCTCATTTGAAATGACCACAGATTTGAATCACTTTAATATTTTTCTGCTCCAGGCGACCTCGGACGGGACGGTTGAATGGGTGGTCCAGGCCGGGAATGACGCCAGTGTCGATTTTCTCTGGGAAATGGCAGCGCACTCGACAGATGCCATCTATTTTACCGGCACCTATGATGAAAATACCTGGATTGGTGAGCATTATGTACGAGGCTATGGCTATGAAGATATTTTGATAGGGAAATATTCCCGTACTCCACCTTCAGGTACAGTATCTGTCCCAACCTTCTTACCTACATTTAACCTCAGCACCAATTACCCGAATCCTTTCAATGCTTCCACTACTTTTCAGATAACAAGTCAACAGACGGCACATCTGCAAATTTCCATTTTTAATATCCGGGGAGAGATTGTTCGTATCTTATACTCAGATGAACTTCAACCTGGTACGTACACATTTCAGTGGGATGGGCGTACAGAGGATGGGCATGTTTTACCAAGTAGCACCTATTTCCTCCAGGCCAAAACGAAAAGTAAAACAATTAACAAAAAACTATTATTGTTGAAGTGAGGCTGAAAGCCCTATTTTTTAGCATAGTTTTAGAAGTAATGCCCCATATAGGACTATGTCCCCTTGTGAACGTATATATTGAGGTAATTGGTGATTGTTGAAAATTATTGAATCTAAAATACTCCCGGGCTACTTTCCAATTGTCATGATTTGATAACAGGCTGTATACCCTGTACGATTCAACCGGACGTCGAAAACCTGAGAATCTGATTGGTTTCGTTAGATTGCGGCTATCTCAGCATAAGTGTGTTGTTATTCATTCGCTCCTAAAGCGAAACTGATTAGGAATTAATAAATGGTTCGCGTTCAACAGTATTTTGAGAAAGGAGCGCAGGATGCCAGATATCCCTGAACTTGATAGAGAACGAATAATCGACATAGTAACTGAGGCGTTAAAGGAGGTTGCGGATTTCCAGGACGACGCCGACATTGAGGGGTTTTCGTTTCAACATTTCCATGATTTTCATAAAAAAGTGTTTGCCACCACATTAAAAAAAGAAGTATTGAATGTGAAAAATGATGAATTCCATTACGACATCGTTCTGAATGAAAACATCATAGAAAACTGGGACACGTTAGGAGATTGCGTTGACTACATTCGCGAAGAAAATATTCTTTACCACAGCGATACAACGAACATCCAGTTATAGATCTGTCCTTTACCACTCTCTAATTATTCTGTGTTGTTTGACAATTCCGGTACTGGTATCGGGGGAGACGTCCTCCTCCACTGTAGACAGTGTCGCTCTTGAAGTCAACACCTTCGGTGCATTACAGTTACATTATCTGTTGTCTTTCTCCGGAGATATTGACCGGGGAGAAACCCTTTCCCGCAATGCTGGTGATGACGGCTGCCAACTGATACAGGCATCGACCGGAGAACGTCTGGCGTCCGGTAAATGGGGGGCTAAAAAAGGTGGCATTGACTTCACCTTTACCCTGAAACAAACGCAGCAAAATATTGTAGCCAACATTTACAGCCGGGACGAACCGGTCTTTGTCAAATTGCCACATACTATTAAAGTGTATTTCGCTGATACATCTCAAACCTATGATTTGGAACCAGCCGAAGTGAAGAGACTGACATTGAACTTGTCCGATGTACCTGAACGGCAGCTCCGGGCCATACAATCGTACAATGGGGGCACGAACTACGAGTTAAAAAATAACTGGGATATCAACAGGGAAGTAAATGCAGCCGATTCAACAATCGTCGAATATGTATTCGATTTCGATATTGTTAAATCCTTATCATCCAAGGCACCTTTGTTTCTGCGGGCCAAAGGGAAAATGAGCACCCGACCGGATAATTCTCTGAACTATTCGGAATTTTACCTGTCGTATCGGATACCGAATAAGAATCTCTATGTTGATGCTGGACGCATTGGAAAACAGGACTTTTCCGCAAATTCCATCCGATTAAACGTGGGACTCGAAACGCTGTTACCGAATGTTATTGATATGACTGAAGGCCATCCTCGATTGCGCCTGAAACCGTATTTCAAAGGGGGACTGGCTTTTCAAAAGAATCTGGATAGTCAGAATGCGTTCGAAAATGAAACAACAAATCTACTTCTATTTGGAGAGTGCTATTACTTTATACCGATCAAGGAACGATATTTTGCCATTGTAACGGCAGATATGAATTACTCTGATGGATTTGTCGACGAGAGATACCGGCTTGCTTATGAATTAGCAATGGGATACGAGACCCCTCTACAGGATGTCAACATTCTGTTCCAGATCCAAAGCGGCGAGAACGAAGTCCAGAAGGAAGGCGCTACCCGGATGTTAATCGGGTTATTGATGAACTCTTTGAACTAGCGAGTAAGGCCACTGCTCTATGTCATTCTTAGCGAATTAGAAGTCCCTACTCAAGCGATACAACGTTGAAATTCTTGGTGTTACCTATTTAACACAGTTTTTTTGATTAGATAGATACTGATAGAATAAATGCAGAATAAATATAGGAGGAGCCATGTCCCAGTCCCATACCGTCATTTTACACGGATACAGTGATTGTTCGGAGTCGTTCGTTGACCTCAAATCACTCCTGGAGGAGAAAAGTATCGGGACCGTCGATACAATTTTGTACGGCGATTATGAATCCCGGGAGGATAATATCACATTCAATGACGTGGTTGACGGCCTGAATGACCAAATGATCGAAAAGGGCATTATTGACGGGGATGGAGAAAAACTATTAGACCTGAATGTCATCGTTCATTCCACCGGTGGGTTGGTTATCCGACACTGGATTTGGCGTTATTATAATGATTGCATAGAAGAGTGTCCGGTGAAACGAGTGGTCATGCTGGCGCCGGCCAATTTTGGCTCCCCTCTGGCTCACCGTGGGAAATCCTTTTTGGGACGGCTTGTGAAAGGCCGGTGGAAAGTGGGAGATTTCCTCGAAGTGGGCCGGAAGTTGTTGACCGGCCTCGAGCTGGGCAGTCCGTATCAGTGGGAGTTAGCTCACCGGGATCTCTTCCGGAAGGAAGGATGTTATTTCAACAAGGACCAAATCCAGCTGACGATTCTGGTTGGCATTGAAGATTACAAATGGATCAAGGGCTGGGTTGGGAAACCGGGCACGGATGGTACCGTAGTGATTTCGGGGACGTCGCTCGATTCCCTCAAACTGGGGTTGGATTTCTCCGATCCGTCTGTTCCCTACGAATGGATAGAAACATCCACCGCCAGTGACGTTGCCTTCGGCGTGCTGCCAAAACTGGATCATGGGTCCATTGTCGATCGGTTTAAAGTACAGGAAAGCTTGCTATCGGAGTTAACCATTGAAGCGCTGACAATTCAACAGCCGGAAGAGTTTGAGACCTTTCAGGGACGGCTTAAAAGTGTGACGGGTCAAACCTATCAAATCTATACGCAAAGCGGTTCAAAACACGAATACAGTAAATACCAACAATTTATTTTGCACGGGATTGACGACCACGGAGAGCCAATAACCGACTATACGATAGATTTTTATGTTTACAAGGTCGACAAGATTGATGGCAACATCATAGGCAATAACCGGTACTTCAATAAGAAAGAGGAGCGGCTGTCAAAAAAAATCCACGATGTCCTGGTGTCCGAAATCCATACGCATTCCAAGGATCCAAGTTATCGAAGACTGTTAGTAAACCTCAACGAAATATACCAGTTGATTGGCACCGCCAATGAAGAACTGGGGCCGTTCGCGCTCAGCATGAAAATATTTGTGCCTAAGATAGATAAAGGAATTTACTATGACCTGCACTCCTTGCAAAACGTGGTGATCTATCGTTCCGATATCACCGATACCGATACCCCGGAATTATTTTTCCCCAACACGACCACCCTCATCGAATTTAAAGTAAATCGGAAAACGAAATACGTGACATTGGGTAAAAATCCCAGGAAGTAATTTCAAATATCTTTGGTAATAGTATTTGCATTGCAAGTCCGAATGCTTCAGGAGTTCCTTGGTTGGGGTGTCGATTTGCAGGACGGTGGGAGAATATGTTTGAAGAAATTCCTGGTCCGGTTCCTACTGCAGAATCAAATTAAAAAAAATACTTGCTTTTTTATGGAGAAAAAAATATGATAAATTCAGTGATTGGAAATTGCATCAAATTCTATCAGCTGTAGTTGGGGAGTTTGGATTCGGTGGGTATGAGTAGAATTTAGTTGTTCGTTTCTACCCAAAAGTCCTGTAAAAATCAGTTTTTGAAGTAGCACGGTATTTTCTATTAAACCCATGTAAGGGTTACCTGCATAGCCGTATGCAGTAATTTAGCTCTGCAGAATGGAGCAGTCAGGGCATTAAAATCAATCTGAACAAATACCCTAAAAACACCGAGGTGGTTTCTATGAACACATCTTTTTATACGTTTCTGGAGACTTGTGCAAAATATTTTCTCCTCGTGTTAGTTACCCTCTATCTTCCTGCAATTGTATTCTCTGCGGATGAGTACGGATATTTCCAAAATACAGAGGAGGTAGATCCTAATATCAGTCACCTGTTACAAGAGAACGGCATAGGTGATCCGGGATATACCGGTGATATTCAGGTGAGTATTCCGCTGTTAACGGTCCCTGGACGGAGAGGGTTGGATTATGACATTAATCTGAATTATGTGCATGGAAACGGAGTCCCCGCTGCAGAGGCTGGTTCGTGGGTGGGCCTTGGTTGGAATCTAAATATGTACCAAATTACGTGTAACCCAGCTTCTGGTAACGAGCCGGGACAGTTTAACGAGATATTTTATTCTGGCGCAGCCGATATTTATTATTTGAACTACCCGGGTGGGTCGACTCCTATAAAGAAGTTTGATGACGGGAATTGGTATCCTCTCAAATGGAGCAATATACAAATTGAGAGCAGTCCTTCTACACCGACACAACGGTCGTGGACTCCTGATCCTGATGATGAAACTGTATATTTTAACGATTATAACAGTTTCCGTATTACGGATGGTTCTGGAACGACCTATGTCTTTGATGAGATCTTGCGTCAGACGACCCAAGCTCCCCCACTTAATCATTATATATCCGGGGAAGAATTTAATGGCAATGCAAGACCGTATAATTACGTATTCAAGCTTACGGCGATTGAGGGGCCCAATTACATCGATGTCAATGGCAACGGACCTGATGCGGCCGACCATGGGAACTGGATACGGCTTGCCTATGGACCTACTCAGGTTCTGGAAGCAAATAACAGTCCCGGGAGCCCTACGCACCAGATGTATAAAGAAATCAATTATTTGTCTACTATAACAACACCTACCCATACGGCCGATTTCAATTTATCAACAGGTACACATCGTTTTATTTATCAAGGCTATGAAGAAGGCAGTTTGTCCAGTCTTGAGACAATCAAACTGAAAAGAGCTGGCACGGTATTAAAAACGGTCAAATTTGATACGCACAGAGGCTTCGGGTGGGTGCATGGCGGAGATGCTCTGCAAGATCCTAATTTTTTTATAAAGAATGAAAGTTACGGTCAATGGCTTCGATTGCAACTTGATAATGTGAAGGTGTATGGAAGGAATGGTGATGCTATACCTGCATATAAATTTGAATATAAAGCAGGCCCATCTCTTGATCACGGCGATGAAGCTCATGTGGATGGCTGGGGTTTATTTACAAGAATGCCACATTTGCATCCAGACTCAACAGACTTTGATTGGGGATGCTGGCTACTACACGGGATTACCTTTCCGGAAGGAATCGAAGTGGAATTTGAGGTCGAATCAGATCAATACCAAACCTATTTCCATGATTATCGGGGGAGCTTGGGGGACCAAGAAGTGGCTGCTGGCGGGATTCGGGTGACTGAAAAAACAGTCAAATACAATGGAATTGATACCTATTCGTATCTCTATGAGTATGGGACGACAAATAATAGACATCCCGGTTATGGCTTTCTATCTGGAGAACCGGCATATTTTGATGGAATCTTCGGCAGGATTATTCAGCCATCATATGGCCTTGTACAAGGAACGGAAGTCCATTATCCGGATGTGTTTATTACCAAGCCAGACGGATGGAAGGTCAAGAAGTCTTACACATCCGCTATTTCGGCGGTCAAACTGAATGATTGGCAGGAAAATTTTGGTGCCAGTGATGAGACGGTGACGATTCAAGAAGACCCGGACTTACCAAACTGGAGCGATAACCAGACTCATAAGCCATTATGGATAGGATCTCAAGGAACCGATGAGAGCCCATATAGAGATCCTAATGTAACCTACAATACAGCCGATGAAGCTTTGAATGGAGAAGCCAGCGAGTTCGATGATCTCAATTATGTGACATTGTACGGTGTCGATGATCCCGACACTGAAGAGGATGAAGTAACGGAGGTTAACATTCAGATTTTCAATAATAACTGGAAACGCGGGTATATCACCAAAGAGGAAACGTTCACGCCGGATTGGGATCCATATGGTGTATATGATAATGAACTGACATATAAAAAGATCTATCATTATACCATGATTCCCAAACATACGGATGGATATACCATTACCACACATTTTTACGATCATAATAATGAGTTACACCCTGAAGATTTTTATGCCTTTGTTACCTCCGGATGGGTCCGGTTGGATACGGTAGAAAAGTATGAAGGAGACGCAGGAAATTATTCACGACTATTCTCCTCAACCGAATACGAATATGATAGCCTTGGAAATGTTCGGAAAAAGAGGATACAGGATGAACACAACGCCGATTATACCAGGGTTGAGTACACGACCTACATTACGGATTATCCGTCGCAATACGGCGCTATGATCGATAGTCATATGGTTAATTATCCGGTGTTAAAAGTCGTCGGGGATCCCAACAGCACCTTTGCCATTGACGCTACCGATAATATGGATATTCTATCCCTCCAAAAAAACATATATGATAATACATTGACGAATAATCCCAACCAATGGTACCTGAGCGAAACATCGACGTGGACGGACGACGATGGCGATATCGATTATGATATCGGGGAAGAATTGGTGCAAAGCGAGATCCTGCAACGGGATAGTTTAGGCAATATTCTCGAATCGGTTGATGCGAGGGGAACCAAAACCATTGCCCAATTTCAAGTTGAGACGGATTTACAAATCGCCCAATTCCAGAATGCAACGTCGGATGAATCAGCAATTGCCCTCTTCGAATATGATGTTGGATCTGTTTATGACGGAGCAATCACAGAGGATGCCCGCTGGCAGGTGACAGAGAGCGATGGAGATTTTGCCATCATTGACTCTTGGTCAAAGACAGGAACGCAGGCGCTGGAAATAGAAAACAATACGGAAAATGGATACAGTTCTTTTTATATCCAATCTGATAGTTATGAATATTTTTCTCATTCTGAGGATTATATTTTCCGAGCTTGGGTTAAAACTTCGGGAGAATTGGCAGGCATTGGGGCGACTGCTACCATACCACAAGAGGAGTATTGGTTGAGCAATAAGGTCTATCACTCGGGAAGCGGGGACTGGGAGTTGTTGGAAGCCCGGATTACTATTCCTGATAATATTAGTATAAAATTTCATGTGTTCGTCGAAGGAGATGAAGACGGAAAGGTAGACAAAGCCTATGTAGACGATGTTACGGTATATCCGGCAGACGGTGCGGCGCAAACAACAATATACGAGCCAAATACGTTTCAGGTTACGAGTGAAACTGGTGACAATGGTATACCGACCTCGTATGTCTATGATGACTTTGGGAATCTCCGTCGTAGCATAAATGGTGACGGTGAAGTTCTGGAAGAACGTAGCAATTTTTTTTCCCGGGATCGCCGTGAATGGTTTTACGAGATGGATCCCAATTATACCCAAACTGCCCGGTTTCCGGATGGGCTCTCAACCGAGGATCTTGTTGGATACTGGCGGTTTGAGCAATCCGGCGTCGATGCCAGCGGGAATCATTACGATGGTACCATCACTGGGGCTTCCTTTACGCACGGCTATCTGGGAGAAGGATTGGAGTTTGACGGTTCGAATGATTATATCGCCATCCAAGATTTATTTTATGATCAATCAGGTCAAATTGGGGAATTGACCGTCTGTGCCTGGGTGAAAACATCGGTGAGTGGAGTTGGAGAATTCGATAACTGGGCTATCGTCGATTTTGACCGGTCCGAATATTATAATTTGTTTATCTACGGCGATACCGGAGAAGTAGGTTTTTCCACCGCAGTTGGAGGTGGTATATTTGATATGCGGGGTCAAACCCCGGTGAACGATGGGTTATGGCATTTTGTCTGTGTTGTTTTTGATGCCTCCGAGTCCCACGAAAAAAAGATCTATATCGACGGGGAACTGGATGCCACCCAGGATGCTTTACTGGAGGAAATAGGACTGGGTACGGGGGTGACCCGGTACGGGTTCATTGGTGATGGATCGGAAGCGTCGAGTTACAACGGTAATCGTAATGATAGGTACTTCCAGGGCACTATTGATGAGGTCCAGATCTACCATCGGGCACTTTCGGCGAGCGAGATCAAATCATTGGCCACGCCGATGGTGGAAACGACGTATTCGAATGCTAAAAATGATATCATCCAAATACAACGACACAACGGCGAGGCCGACCAAATCGAAAAATATACGTACGAGTATGAGGCGAGTGCCAAAAAACAATATCACCCGATTGAAGCGACAAATCCCAGTCATCAATTTACAAGCGTCTCGCCTGTCAAATTTGAACGTTATGTGTATGGGTATAAAAACAGGATACTTAAAATTGAACATCCCGATTTAACATCGGTAACCATTGATCCACACTGGATCACATCTGTGTTCAATCTAGAACTTGGAGCGGATGTCTGGGGTATGTATATAGAATATACCGATGAAAATGATATCCAGTCCTATCAAATCAAGGATATTTTTGGCAATATGCTAAAAACCATCCAGGCTTTCGGGACTGGCGACGAACTTGCAACATATTTTGGATATGATGTTCTCGGGAACAATACCCGTATCATTCCTCCGTTAGGAAACGCTTACGAAACCGTTATGGAATACGATCGCTTGGGGAATATGGTGAAGAAGGACACTCCCGATCAGGGTGTAACCCGTTTTGTTTACGATAATTCCGGGAATGTGGTTTATTCCCAAAATGCCGAGCAGGCGACGACCGGTCAGTTTACCATCAATGAATATGACAAGTTAAATCGACTAATCCGCACAGGAGTTGAAACAGACGCAACGAGTTTCGACTGGGTGAACTCGTTTCCGCTTGTGGGGGATGTTGATATGTATGGGACCGACCCGGATGAGAAGAAAATCAGTAATTACTATGGTGTCGATTACATCCAGAACGGAGACAATTATTGTAAGGGGCAGTTGACCAAGACGGTGAATCATACTAACGGGTCAATAACCAAATACGCCTATGACCAAATGGGTAATATCAGTACTAAGAGGATTACTATTCCCGGCCTGTCCGAGGCAAAAACGATTTATCACACGTACGATGCCCAGGGTCGGGAAATCTTGACGGAATATCCCAGCGGGCGCATCATTCGCCGGACGTACAATCAACTGGGAGACGTAGAGAAGGTTCGGATACTAAATTAAAAGATAGCCGTTTGGTAAGCGAATTAAGCATACAAAAACACGTATCGAAGGGAAGATCACAATGAATATCAATCACCCTTTGTCGTCGCAGCTTTGGAAAAGAGGACTAATTAGTTTGATAATATTTAGTGCTGTTTTCTCGCAATCATTATTTGCTAACCAATCAATCTCAGACCAATATAAGCGGGAACTCAAATCCCAGCGAACGGCCCACAGCAAGACCTATTTGAACGATCAGGGGAGCTTGACGACGGTAATCCAGTCAGGTTACTGGCACTACCGGGATACTTCCGGGGTGTGGCGTGAGATCGATCGGAGGTTTCAAGAAACACCTCATGGCTATACTGTCAGAAAAGGTCTGTACACAGCTGAGATAGGCACACCAAATAACGGCAATGCCAGTATGCGGTTCACTACCCCGATGGGTGCATCTTTCGTGGCGACTCCCCAGGCAGTGGGCTATTATGATCGACAGCACCGGCAATTCGTTTCACTTGCCCAATTTGCACCAGATAGTACCGTGGCCCACGATAATGAAGTGATACATTATAATGCCTTCCCGGGGATGAATATCCGATATCGTTATCTGGATACTCGGATGAAAGAAGAAGTTGTAATTTCCCCAGCTGGTCGCGATGCGTTACCACATCCAAGTACGGTTGGTCTCACGAGTGAAGATACGTACGTAACGGTTCAATATGCCGTGAGTTTTTCGGACAGTTTGGAACCGAGCATAAAAGGACAAACAGTTGCTGCTCTTAGCAATGCAGGCATGGCAGGTTCCCAGGCCGGGTTTTCCCAACCGGTAGTCTCAACGGCAGCCGTCGAGTTTCGACATGTGAACCGGGGACGCAGTGCCTATTATCTGCCGGTGGACCATGCTTGGGCGGCATCACAGGATAGTCTATCTGATGGCACTATTGTGGATAATCGGCAACCGATGTTGCGGGAGTGGCGAACCCGGCAAGGACAAAATTATCTGGTGACTGGAGTCTCCTATTCGTGGGTCATGAACCAACCAGCTGGATCCGTTGTCCTGGATCCCACTGTAGCCCTTCAGCCGTCCATAGACGATGTTTGGATCGAATACGGAAAATACTCAAATTATAATAATTATTCCCAGTTACGCATCGCAAGGGGGGGCAGTTATCCCTGGAAACGAAGTCTGATTCAATTTGATGTGAGTTCTGTCCCGAATGACGCATATGTGGTTCATGCTCAGATGGAGCTTTACTATTACAGTAAATACGGAACGCTCACTCCACGTACGATTCAGGCCCATCAGGTGCTCAAGAATTGGACTGAATCTGAGGCCACATGGTATGATAGGATTTATAAGACTGAATGGAAGACACCTGGGGTAGGGTTGGATGATATGGATGCAAAATCTGCTCCTGAAGATACCAAGGTATGGGAAAGTTATCCGACCTGGATGAAATATGACCTGACGGAAGTAACACAACGATGGATCGATGGAACGGATGCCAATTATGGCATCCTGCTATGGGCTCCAGATGAATCTGATTATACCAACAGGGACGAAAAATGGGTTCGGTCGTCAGAGTACAGTACCACAAGTCAGCGACCCAAACTCATAATAACCTATTTACCCCAGGAACACATTCTGGCGGAATTTCAATATGATGCTCAGGGACGGGTTGAAAATGTTGATTATGGAAATGGGGTCACCGAATCCCGTACGTATGACCCGGACCGGGGCTGGATTACGGAATTGACGTATTCAAAAGGCGGCGCGACCCTATTTAAACAAGGATACGCCAGTTATGATAATGTGGGTAATCTGGACAGCTTATCCGACTTATATAATGGAAATGATGGTGTTTTATATGGTTATAGTTACGACAATTTGTATCGGTTGGACGAAACGGGAGCCGGGGGGAATACTCTCGAAGACTATGAGTACGATGCCAACGGGAACATTACCACACTTGGTAGCCAGACCTTCTCCATCGCGTCGAATAAAAACCAAATCACCAATAGTGGATATGGTTATGATGCCCTTGGTCGGATGACAACCCACGACGGGTACACGGTCACCTATGACTGGCGTGGAATGATGACGGGGTATAGCAATTATACGTATGAGTATGACGCTTTCGGGCAACGGGTGAAGAAGGTGGAAGGATCGAACACACGGTATTATGTAACCTCCGGTCCCCGTGTTTTTGCCGAATATGATGGGAGCCAAACCCTGCGGATGGAGCATATCTACGGGCGGGATGGCCGGCTCGCCACGCTGAAACCGGGAGATGATCTCTACTACGTGGTGGACGACCATATTTTCAGCCAGCGGAAACTCATGGATGACAGCGCAGACGAAGATCAGGCCCGCAACTTTCTCCCGTATGGAACGCAGACCGGCCCGTCTTCAGGTAATGTTTCGGATTACGAGTTTGCGGGGAAAGAGAAAGATGGCCCGGGCCTGTATTACTTCGGCGCCCGGTATTATGACCCCGAATTGGGGCGGTTTTTGAGTGTGGATCCGATGGCAGCAAAGTACCCGAGTTTGACGCCGTACCAGTATGCGGCGAATAATCCATTGGTTTTTATTGACCCGGATGGTCGTGAAGTGGTTTTTTCTGATTCGACTCAAGCCTCGCAAGCTGCTCATGCCTTAAATGAAGTAAATCAAGACGCGGGTATTAGCGTGGAAACAGTTGACGAAGAACACACGTTCCTGGGTCTATTTTCTTGGACAACGACATCCTACAAATTATCAACCGCCGGTAGCAGCTTTGATTGGAGTCAAAACAAATATACAAGTGGCTTATTTGATGTGATTAATAGTAAAGATATAATCTTTAATGTAAGTTTTGTTGATGGTAAGGAAACCGGTTGGCCAATAAATCTATATGATGGAGGGGGAGGTAAATTAAATCCCTATCAGGGCGGCGGTGATGCTATCATTTCTGAGACAGGAAATCGTGTTGGGGATCCATTGGGCGTGGTTCTAATGCATGAATTAGTTGGTCATGGTCATCCAGCGGGTGGAAATAGCGCGCATGATATAAATCGATTTTATCAAAGTATCTTAAAATATAACCGTGAAGAATATGGTTATGACCATGGTGGATATAAACCAGTTATTGGTTGGAAAAAAACTGGGTTATATAATAAGAAATAATCAAGGTGAGAATATGAAAATAACTTTAAAAGGAATATTGAGAACCTTATTTATTGTCATCATATTATTCATCGTAATAACCCTTTTAAAAAATATTTATCTCTATAATGTTTACGAACATGGAAATAAGGTATTAATTAAGATTGAGGGTACACCAGGAAAAATTGAAGGTAGGTGGAAAGGTATCTTTGACACTTGGGAACATGGAAAAGATGAAAGACACATTTTAGAGTATCATTTTTCGCCAGATTGCACCGGGATTTTTATGTATAAATTTTTATTTAAACGGGTTGATAACAATCAATCCAATACATACTCATGGAAATCGCTCCTACCTTTTGACGAGAATGCCCAAAGAAAGTATCAGGCAAAAGTTTTTATTGATTCTATGTTTATTGTTCATGTTCCAGATTCAAATTCTCTTTGGCGGGATACCGTCTATGCACGATATAAAATTAGAAATGATTCGCTTTTTATAGATAGAAGAAAACAAAATTATCCATATTCGTCGGATCCTGTTTGGGGGTTAGAATATTCTGGAAAAGTTCCATTAAAGAAATTAATTATTCCTTTATAGTTTTGCAAAAGCAGCACACAACAAATAAATTAACCCAGCAAAAAAAGCGGGATATGAATTTGGTTTATTCTAGTATTTGCTGGTGTTTTTTGCGGATTTTCACCAACATTAGGCTGCTCTAAGTGCTATGGCGAAAATTTGGGTGGAAGCTTTACTGTGTTTATTCACCATAAAACATCTGTTGATTGTTTGGTACACTTGCAGGATTACCGCTCGCGGATGCAGAACAGTGGTGTGGCACCAACAGGTTCCATATGAATAAACGTGAGGGTTTCACCATTGTTGAACTGGTGGTGGCAGTCTTCTTGCTGGTATTGGTCTTCGGGTTTGCGCTGCAACTCTTAGTATTTGTCCAGGGGCACGCTAACCGGTGGCAAAACGGGAACGACCTGGCGCAGGTGGCGAGGCGTTTTCATTCGACGATGTATCATGATATCCAGGAGAACGGGTTGGTTTTCGAAACAGATTCCATGGATATCCGTATTCCAGTACCGGCAGCAGGGGAGAGTAAATATTACGCTTACGAAGAAGGAAAACTCAGCAGGAGCGGGATGGCACTGCTGCCGGAATTTGCAATGCTGGATTCGATAGAATTATCGTTGAGTTTTAGGGAGGTGCGCATCGGTAAAGATACGCTGTTCACCCTCCGGTCGGACTCTGCGTACACTGTCCACTGGCAACCACCGGATACGCTACATTATTCGTTGAAGCAATTTACGTTTTCGGGTCAAATTCGCTCCGGTAAACACACCGAACAAGTCCATTTCACCAAGAATTTCCGGTATCATGCGTTCCATACCTTATCTCCTACAGAAATTTTTGGCGCCCAGCCTGACTCAGCAAATTTTTCCTCGTTATAATTGAATACTCGAATCATTGGAGTAGATAATCCGAAGAGAAATGCTGGCAAACCACTCAGTCAATAGCCCACAATATATTGCATTCTCCCAGAAAACAACCTATACTTAAATGAGGTATTTATTCTTGCCTGATATGAGTTTGTACTATTAGAAATGTCCCTGGTGAAAGATGACGACGTACGCACTCAAGCAATCTGTCCGGCGTGGCTTCCTTGATAAAATCAACTGGCCATTCCGGAAAAACCGGTACAAGACAGGCGCACAGTTCGTCCATCAACTCGCGGTCCTAACCCGGGCCGACATGCCGCTGTTCCAGGCCATGGAGGTGATGGAGCGCCAGGCAAGTAGTGTGTATTCTGACGAATTTCGGCGCGTTATTACCCGCATCAAGGATGATATCCATAACGGGATCGATCTGCACAGGGCGTTGCAACGGCACGATCGCTATTTTGCCCCGCTGATGATTGCGCTGATCCGGGTCGGTATCGAAACCGGTCGTCTGGGATATGTGCTGGGAAAATTGGATACCTATCTCAACCGGCAGCAGACCTACCGGAAAAAACTCGGCTCCGCCATGCTCTATCCCGGTATCGTACTCGGTGTGGCGTTTATCACAGTCGGGTTTTTACTGATCTTTTTGGTCCCGATGTTTTCCGAACTGTTTGCGGGCACGGGAACGACTCTGCCGGGATTCACGCGGATGCTGTTGTCCATCAGTACAGCGGTTTCGTCGTACTGGTGGGTCGGAATCGGGTTTGTTATTATGCTGTACTTTATGGGCAAATACCTGCTTACGAAACCGGCGGTGCAACGCCAGGTATATCGGATGCTGCTTCGAGTCCCATTCATCGGCGAAGCGGTACAATTGTACCATCTGCAGGTGTACAGCGATATCCTGCATACGCTGCTGGGCAACGGCATGCCGCTGTTGGATGCACTGTATGTCTGCCGGGATGTCAATCGCAATTCCTACTTCAACCGGTTATTCTCCCGGATTATCGCTCAGGTGAAAGAAGGGATCCCGCTGGCGACGACCTTGCGGACCGTGCCCATGATTCCGGTGGAGATGCTGGAGTTGGTGCATATCGGCGAATCATCCGGCGAACTGGAGCCGATGCTTGGCACCATCGCGGGGCAGTACGGCGACGATCTGGAATCCCTGCTGGACAATGTGGGATCGGTACTGGAACCGGTTTTGATTGTTATGGTTGGCCTCGTGGTTGCCGTCATTTTAATCGGCATGTATTTGCCGATCTTCGAACTGTCTACGGGCATGCAGTTTTGAAAGAATGAATAGAACGCGGATGACACGGAAACAGAGCAGCATATACAACGAACAACGAACGACGAACCACCGCCAAACCCCACTTAACCGGAGTCGAACAACAACAAAGTCACAATGTACATAAAACCGAGGACGCTCAATCCGAAACGGATTTAACCACAACACACTTACACAATAAAACGCATTTCAAAAAACTTGAACACCTGAATACTATCATCCTGAGTAAGAAACGGAGTACCGAACACATGAAACGGACCGAACTTCACAAGCTCATTTATAATGACCACGGCTTCACCCTGACGGAACTCTTGGTGGTGCTTATCATCGTGGGTATACTGGTCGTGCTGGCCGTCCCACGGTTCGACGCGGTGGTCAACCGCACCAAGATGACCGAAGCCAAACTGATGCTGAAGCAAGTCTATTCTCTGGAAGATGCCCATCACATGGAACATGACACATATACGACGGACTTGGCGTCCTTGGGATTTCAACAAGAAAAACTCACCACGGAAGGCGGAAACGCCCGGTACAGAATTGCAATTGCATCTGCCACGGATACCTCGTTCACGGCCACGGCGACCTCGGTGGTCGATTTTGACGATGATGGGACTTTCAATGTCTGGAAGATCAACCACCGGCAAGAACTGAAACAGGCAACCCCCGATTAATCCCTCTACAACCATAAAACGTCAATGGACCTGACCGATTATAAAGATATCGCCCTCGAGCACAATGTCCTCCCGCTGGACTCGGAGAATGGGATGCTCCGGTTCGGGGTAACCGACCCGGATGATACGACGTTGAAGCATCAACTGGAATTCCTGTTGGGCAAGACGATTCGGTTCGAGCAAATGTCGGCAAAGGCCATCCGGGAGCAGTTACGGGAGCAATACGGTGCGTCACCGGATTCAGAGGGCTATGCTACCATTCTGGATACGGAGGCACTCCGGCAGGAGCATTCGGCATCCCGGATTGTCCAGCGGTTGATCGATGCGGCCATTGCCAACCGGGCCAGTGATATCCACATTGAACCACGAGACACACAAGTCCAGGTGCGATTTCGCATTGACGGTGTCCTCAACCTGGGCCCGGAGATTCCGCCGGATATGGCACCGGCCATTACCAGTCATATTAAGGTGCTGGCCAACCTGGACATTGCGGAAAAGCGGCGGCCACAGGACGGCAAGTTTCAATACAATGATGCCGAGACCGATCTGGATATTCGGGTATCCACCGTTCCCACGGTACACGGGGAAAAACTGGTACTCCGGCTGCTCAACCGGCGGGATATCCGGTTGTCGCTGGATAGTCTGGGACTCGCACCGGAGGAAGAATCCCAATTCCGGCAAGCGCTGGAATCCCATCAGGGGATTATCCTCGTGACCGGCCCAACCGGCTCTGGGAAAACCACCACACTCTACTCGGCGCTGAATTACCTAAACCGGCATAAGGTGAACATCATGACGGTGGAGGATCCCATCGAATACCAACTGGAGGGATTGAATCAGACACAGGTGCATCCTAGCATCGGCTACACCTTTGCCAATGCGCTCCGCTCGTTTCTCCGCCAGGACCCCGACATCATCTTCGTCGGCGAGATCCGGGATACCGAGACCGCCCAGATTGCCATCCGGGCCAGCCTGACCGGGCATCTGGTGTTCAGCACGATTCATACAAACAACGCTCTTGATACGGTGACCCGCCTCATCGATATGGGCGTGAAACCGTTCTTGCTGGCGTCTTCAGTTAAACTTATCATTGCCCAGCGCCTCGTCCGGACCCTCTGTCCAAGGTGCGGTGGAGATGAGCAGGCACGCGAATCCTGTACACAATGCAAAACAACCGGCTTCGTCGGGCGGACCGGACTGTTCGAACTGCTGCCGATTACCGAGGAGATTCAGGGAGCGATCCATGACAACGCCCCCAAATCGGTGCTCGAATCGCTGGCACAGGAACAAGGCTACCGCACACTGGACGATGCGGGGCAAAAACTAATTGAACGTGAACGCACAACACAAGAAGAAGTCTATCGTGTCCTACATTAAACTGTTTGTTCTCGTAACTATCGTGCTGTCTTCTATCACCGGCCTGCTCTCAGCGCAATCCGTCCCCGATTCACTTCGGACGGATTCGACACAAACCCAATCCATCCAGCCCCCGGAGGATGACCGCTGGCATACCACCTTGGAGCGGGTCAATTTCCGGAATACCCGCCTCAATGACATCCTGCAGGGGGTTGCAGTGCAGAACGGGTTAAACGTGGTCGTAGATGAGACCGTTACTGCCCGGATTTCGGTGCATTTCACCGATGTCGCAATCTGGGATATGGTGACCTATCTTGCCAACCAATACGATCTGCATCTTGAATGGAATGGCAATATCCTCATGGTTTCCCCCAAGCAAATGCGACAAGTACCGGAGCAGCCGACCGGCCAATTTACCATCACCGTGGAGGATTCCGTCTTTTCGGTGGCAGTCTCTGAGTTCCCCATTAGAAAAGCCGCCTCCAGAATGTCCGAGGAGACCGGGGTGAATATTTTGGTCGATCCGGGCATCCAGAAGAAGGTCAGCGGGGAATTACGAGATATTGCCATCGAGGAGGGGATTCAGGTGTTCTTCCGTCACAATGGATATCGGGTTCGCAAACAGGGTAATGTGTACTTTATCGGTTTGCCCCCCGGCGACGGTCGACAGGGCCGGCAATTTGACCAGTGGGTGGCCGTCAAAGACGACAGCGTGGTCTCACTGGATCTGGTGAACGCGGACATCCAGCAGGTCATTCAGCAGATCGCGGAAAAAAGCAACTTGTCGATCATCAACTATAACCAGATCCCGGGTACCATCACCGCCAAAACCCAGAATCTCCCCTTGCCCCAGACCTTGGATTTGTTGCTCAAAAACACAGATTTCACGTACCGGGTTGACAGGGACATTTATCTGATCGGTAACAGCCAGCAAAAGGGAATGGCAACGCGCGAATTGATTAAATTGAAACACCTGAAATCTACCGGTATCAAGGAGACCCTCCCTGGCTACATTACCCAAAACTCGGAGATTATCGAAGTCAAGGAACTGAACAGCATTGTGGTGATCGGGAGCCGGAAGATTGTCGATGAAGCCAAGGCATTCGTTGCTGAAATCGATCACACTGTGCCTCAGATTCTCTTGGAAGCACTGGTGGTGGATTACCGTATCACCGATGTGTCGGAGTTCGATCTGGAGATGGGCGTCGATTCCGAGCAGGACGCGGGGGCCTTTCAGTTTTATCCCTTTATTCAGGGTACCACCACCAAATCGAATCTGGAGGCCAGTTTCAGCGCCAGTGGATCCCCCCTGATTTCCAAGAACATCGGCTATCTGCCGAATGACTTCTACATGCAACTGAAAGCTCTGGAGCAGGATGGCTATGCCAAAATTCAATCAAAGCCCCATATTGCCACGCTCAATGGGAACAAAGCGAGTCTGGTGATCTCGACGACCCAGTATTACATCTTCGATTCCGAAGTGATTGTCCCGACCACGGGGCAACCGACTACCCAGAAAACCCAACGCTTTGAGAAGATATCTGCCGAGATTCGACTGGAGATCACCCCATGGGTGAGCGCCGGCGGGGAGATCACCACGGAGATTCATCCCGAATTCAGCACCCCGCAAGGATCGTTCAGTCCGGATGTGCCGCCCACCATCAACTCCCGGATTTTTGATTCCACCGTTCGGTTAAAAGACGGTGAAACGATTGTCCTCGGCGGGTTGATTCAGACAGACGATTCCAAGTCCCGCGGCAAATTCCCGGTTCTGGGCGATATCCCGCTGCTGGGAGCACTGTTTCGGACCTATTCGAATACCACGGAAACGTCTGAACTGGTCATTTATATCACCCCGCGCCTGAATATGGAGCCGGTGGATCCCACGACGCATTCCCAAACGTTGCTGCCGGATACCGCTGGCACCAGACTGAAGAGTACCTCATCTACCACTGGATCCCGTCATGATTGACGCAGTCCAGACCAAAATCACATCCCTGCTGTCTCTGGTCAAATCCTTGTGGAATGCCAGAATCGCCCCAACACGGTGGTACTTGTTTATCGGATACCGGGCCAGTGAAATTAGCGCGCTGTTGCTGGAACGGCGACTGTGGCACTGGCATCTCCGAAAACATGGTTCTGTTGACATTGAGGAGACCCTAGGACAGGAGGTGCTCACGGACGTGTTGGAGCACCTGTGGAAGGAAGTACCGGATGTCGATCCTGTCGGTCTCGAAGTTTACATTGGGCTTGCCGAACCGTTTGTGCAAGTCCACCCCCATACGCTGCCGGGATATCTGACGGACGAGGAAATTCCGGAAAAAATCCACCAGGTCGCCGGGCGGCAGCAGAAGGGCCGGGGAGATTTCGGTGAGATACATACCACCTGGACCGAAACCGAACGTACTGAAGATCAGCGGACCTTTCGGATCGCCTCGGTCACCGAGCGGGCGGTCCAGACCCTCCTGCGCACCCTCAATGATTATGCCGACGCCGTGGCCGGTATTGGTCCGGTGCAAGGGCACGGGGGAGTAGACAATTATCCGCAATCGCTTAGCTGGGAGCAAGTACAGTCTCAGGAAGCGCTCACACCGAACATCACATCACTCCTAACCCTCTACCGAAACCCGTTATTGTATACTCCAGAACAACAGCGCATATTCCAACAACAGACACGGGGGGGATATCAGCTCCGTCGGGCACTGGTCGGCTGGGGGCTGGTGTTCCTGGGATTTCTGGGGACGTGGGGCGTTGGCAACCTGGCTATTATGGGGTACGGAGCCGTGTCAGGCACCCCCGAAGCCGAAGAGGCCCGCCAGTTCGCCCAGTATCAGAAGCTGGTTCGGGCTGCAGACGCTCTCCAGGATACCTTACACACCTTGCATCGGTTATACCGATATCGCAGCACCCATTCGTGGCTGTTCCACCAGTTAGAACCGCTCTGGCCAACCTCCATGCAACTGGAGGAGATTAGCCTGGAGTCCCCTCATACCGATACCCTGCGACTTCACATTGTTGGTCGGGTGACACAGGATGAGGATCTGTATACCTTTCTCAGGGACGCGGGAGCACAACCGTTTATCGCCGGTGTGCAACTGCAGCAGGTGCGAAAGAACAACCCTCGATTCAGCCGGTTTACTTTGGAAATTGCGTGCACATTATGAATTGGCGTTGGACACCACGGCAATGGGCTATACTATGTGGAATATTGTTAGTCAGCATGGTCGTCATATACAGCAGTATTTCCCAATTGGGAGACGCTTGGGAGCATGTGCGTACAGAACGGGAGTTGCGAGAGCAATTCCAGAACCAGGCGACTGGCCTTGAGGTAATGCAATACCGGGTGGATTCCCTTCGGCAGTACCGAAAGCAACTTGAGCAGCATCGACCAGGCGTTCGAAATCAACCCCAGATTTTATCGCAAATTCACCGGATTGCCAGTGAAGTACACATCCGCGAGATCCAATCCCTGGCACCCACCGGGCAGGATCGTTCAGAGCATATTCAGGTGCACACGTTTACTATTCGGGTACAGGATGACTATCCGACCATTCTGACCTTCCTAAATCGGCTGGAGCGCGCCACACCCCCGTTTTATATCGAATCCTTGGAGTTGCGAACCGGACGAAACACAGACCAGGAAGCTCTACAATCTGAAATTACCGCCGCCCAGGCTGGCGAATTGAGGACCTCCTGATGAACCGGGAGCGGATAACACAAGTGCTGTTAGCTATCGGTGTCATTATCATCTGGGTGGTTGCCGGCAAACGCGTGATCAATTATACCGCAAATGTCGGCGACAACCCGTCAACCTCTCAGACGTCCACGCAGTATGCTGTGGACTTTGCTAAAATAGAAAATAATACACGATACGGTTTTGTATATAATCACACGGTTCGGAACCCCTTTGTTCTGGAGCGGGAGCAACACAGGGAGACACAACAAACTACTTCCAAGCCTGAACCGAAACCCACGATCAAGATCCGCATACCGCTCTCTGTTGAGGGCATTTTATATCAACGAAAAACACCCCTGGCGATGTTGGAGAGCGACGACGGGCAGATGTATTTCCTTACCCCACTCGATTCCGTGCTTCAGTACCGGGTGGAGCGCATCACCGCGGACAGCGTCTATCTCACAGCCGGTCAGACAGGGCTCCAGGCGCTGGGCCTCTCGCCGTAATTCAGTTTTTCTCCTCCTTTCGGACCGAATCAACGGGCAGACTGATAGCCGTCGACAGGGTTGCCAACGGGTTCGCGCTTGTATCCCGATAGGTGCGAATCACGACCGTAGCCAATTGCCCGTCGGTAGTGATCCTGCGCTGCAGATGCCATTTGGATTCGGGAGCATAATCAAAGCGAGATGGTAATGCCTGTGGTGCCGTTCCGGACCGGAGTTCTGTGAGGGTGGATTCCATGACATTGGCCGTCACCTGAACCGCCTGGCTGCGCTCGGCGAACCGGGGCGTGTGCAGGACATTCAGGAATTTGATAGCAAGAAAGAGTGCGAGCCCCAGTAAAACCATGGCCACCAAGATTTCCGTAATGGTAAAACCCTGTTCCGAACGGAATCTGTGTATTACCGGGGGTGTCTTCACAGATTACTCCGATCCATCCAGCGGTTGAAACGTCAGCAGCGATAATTGCTCCGCTGCGGTAAACAGTGGCGGTATCGGATACTGATATGGCAGGCGGTACCGCAACAGGCTGATGCCGGTGAAGTTATTCCACCAGGTGGTGCGGTTGATTTGATGGACGAGGTTCTGCGCGGCAATAAACCCGTGGTGCACTCCGGAGATATCGATGTCACCCGCGACAAAGAACCCGCCATCCGTGGGTTGGGACGTATCGACGGTGATCTTACCCCGTTGGGGTGACGTCGACATCCCCGAACGCAAAGGAATCTCATCGGATGCCTCGGTGTCCACCACAAAGGCCACACCGCCAAAGCGTGCGGATTCCAGAATACCGATTTCCGGTTCGCCCTGGAGGTGCTCCTGGTTGGACGGTACCAGCAGGACGGCATAATCTCCAACCCTGGCGGCGTGGGTGAGGAGAATTTGTTGTCTCGCAATAAACTGACCCCGTAAGTCCGCTTGGTTCTGGGCAAAAATCCCTTGGTTTCCATAGACGAATATTTTTCCAGATCGGACACTATCTTGGAAGACTATATTCCCGGCACTGTAAATGTGGGTGTTAGCAGGAATATAGAGATCTCCACCGAATGTCAGATCGCCGGAACAATAGAGGCGCTCTACCTGCAAGGTATCCGGGGTGAACTCCGAGGCGGGTTTGATCTGACAATTGGCTGTTACAACAGCGGAATCATGAAGAAAAACATCGGGGGTAATTGTGGTATTGTTTTGAAAGGTGTATTGAGGGGCGTTATTCTGATCCAGCTGTTGTTGCCACGCCTGTAATCGGTGTTGAATGGCATAGGAGGTTACGTGAGGTAGGGCAAAACTGGTATCGTTGACAATGGTTCCGGTGATGACATTGGTTTCGATAAGATTGGGAGGGGAGTAATGAATATCCAGGCCATTCAATGTCAAATCCCCTTGCAGTATGGAACCACGTGACACCACAAACGAGGCAATGGAGGATTCTAGGGCGAGTCCCTCCGGAAACAATAAGCCCGCCTGATAGCCAACCAGTGATGTATATGTCCGCTGGATTTGAGGCAAATCCACCTGGGCTGTGAATTGCATGTACAGTCCGTCCCGGGCAACGATAATAGAACACGTGTCCTCCTTGAATACTATTGTCCCGCCATAGTCCATCGGTAATTCGCCAGTGCGAAATTGCTCCAGCACATGATGAAATCCGGCTTCCGCGAGATAGGCGGACTGCCGCATCTGCAAATATCGGGAGGTGGATTGATCTTGAAACACTAAAGTGCGCAGGAGGAGACCGACCATAATAGTCACCACGGTGATGACAACCAGGACCGTAAGGAGGGCAGTACCATGCTCTGAGTCCGATTGAGAAACCATTCTTTTTCTGGTTAACCACAGATTATTTACAATTTACAGGTTTAGAGTAAAGATATCTTAAGAACTCAGTAAAACCCAGCATAAACACCAGTTTTTTTCTTGCAAGCCAATTTGTATAGTAGACACCATAAATACTATCAAACGGTAGTTTCCACATCATGTCTAATAGAAAAGTACTTTTGGTACAAGAAAAATATTTTTCTGTGCTCTTCGATAACTTTAAGTGTCAGTTACTGATAGAAACTTACATTCAACCCCGAAGTGCAACACGCGGTTAGTCCTGGTTGCCATAAAATACCTCCGCCGGGGTCTGGTAGTCCAGACATTTCCGGGGGCAGGTGTTGAGGCGATGCATGATCCGATACAGGTCGGCCTCCGTAACCTTCTCGAAGGCACTGCCTTTGGGCAGATACTGGCGGATCAAGCCGTTGGTGTTTTCGTTGGTCCCGCGTTCCCAGGCCGCATACGGATGGGTAAAGTAGACCGCCATCTGCAACTTGCGCGTCATCGTGCGGCGTTTTTTATACGTGCCGTACCGGGTGCGACGCTTTTTCTGACAGGGCAGATGCGTCTGCAGGGTCCAGCCGGCGATCTGATCCTGGAGGATATGCTGGTAGATCCATTCATGGCTGACGGGGGGCTTCCCCTCGCGGGCGAGCCAGCCAGTGACTTGCTCCGGACTCCAGTACCGCTGGAGTTTTTCCTCGATGTCGGCCCACTGGGCGTCGGTGATGGTGCACGAGGTAGCCTCCTAACGGCTTTGGGCGGCGGTGGCATCGGCGCGACCAGGATAATACCCCTATGGACTCCGATTGCATTGCACTTCCCGGCAAATGGTGCTAGTGCCCCGTCGGATCATCCGGGCGATGGCGCGGTCCGAATAGTCCTTGTTCCGTAAATAGAAAATCAAGTATCTTTCCAGTCGGGTCAGGTGGCGATAGGGTGACATAGGCACTCCTTTTTCTTGGGATGGAAAATTGAGTCCCAACCTACGGCACCTGACTCCTTATTTCCATCGGTCGGAGTGTTGCACTTCAGAATTGAATCCAAGTAGGGATTTGTACGAGATTATTCACTTTACTCAAGTTATATTTATCGTAACATGAGTAAAACTGATGAATAAGCAAGGATAACGTGAATTATGTTGGTGTTACGCCAACGTTGTAGATCATAATAATAAGCGTTCTAGCATTAAGGAACCAAAAATATGAGTGAAAATATTTTATACACATTTGTTGCAGAAGATGCAATAAAAGATACCGAGATGTTTACTTTAAATTGTAATTGTGGTGGTAAAGTGATTATAATGCCTCCATTTCAAGAAAATGAAGTTACATGTCCAGAATGTGAAGCATTAATTAAAATCCTTGTCGTAAGTGGAGACCCTGGTTATGTAATTGGTGCAGATGAAAATGGAGAGCCTAAATTATTACCTGTTCAAGGAAGTAAAGCAAAACCGATAGAACTTTTGTCTGAATCAGAAAAGAAAAAAATACTTTCTAACATAAAGAATCAAATAAAAAACGGATGACAATATGGGCTCGCTAAAAGAAAACCTGTTACTCATAAATAGTAATGGAGAGGAACTTGATATTGACGAGTTTTTTAAAAGTTTTAGTGATGATTCAGATAGGGTATTAACAAATGATGAGATTGGAACAGTTATTTATACAGCAGACTTAGACATTTATTCACTTGAGGTAACCTCAAATGGTCAATTGATTCCAAAGAAAGTTAATCAACTTAGTAGGAGTAGATTCAGCACTTCAATCATCAGGCTTCAGATAGGTGGAAAAATCGCCTCTTATTCGTCTGACACAATTTTCCATGTAAAAAAAGACGATTATGTAATCAAAGTACGAGCCGATAAGTTGCAAAAGGGAATGATATTATCAACAGGAGAAAAAGTATACTGATGAAATTTAAAAACCAATTTGAAAAGACCATATATAATATTGCAATTGATGTTTTTGGAGAAGAAAACGCTCAAATTGAACACAATAAAGTTATTGATATTGAAGATAAAACTGCAAAAAGTACAATTTCATTTGCAGGACCACCTAAGAAAGAAATTGATGTTTTAAGTGTTACAATATCAAAAGAGTTAAAGGTTCAATTACTGATTAGTTGTAAAAACTTCACCAGTTCAAAAGCAGAACCTGCTCATATACAAGAATGGTGTTCTGTCGTTAGCACCATGAACAAACATTCTGTTGATTCAAATTATATAGGAATTGTTATTTCATCGAGTGGTTTTTCTTCTGGTTGTGAAGCTTGGGCATCATCTGATAATATTGGCTTAATTCCACCATTAAAAGGAAATAACACTACATTTACAGAACAACAGGTTCTTGGGATGTTTAGACGAATTTGTATTGCGATTTCTCGTAGATTAAAGTTTCCCTTTGAGGATCTACTAATTGCCCCAAACTTTTTTGATTTTTGTTTTACAATTACATCTGACTTTGAAGGATTTGTAGGTTCAAATACAAGTTCACGTTATAAAAGGATAAGAAAAGGCTGGGATTCTAATTTTTCTGAATTAGTAAACTTTCTGATAGGTAGAAGAATAGAGTCTATTCATTTTTCAAAAGAAAAGTTTTATCTAATTTTTGATGAAAGTTTAGTATTAGGTTATTCACAAAATCAGATTGAGTTTGGAGAATTAGAGAAACTTGAAATAGAAAGCGATGAAACTCCGCACTGTACCAAAAATACTGATAATGAGGAAGTATCTTTTGAAGCGATTAAAGAAATGATTATTGGAGCAAAAATTACAAGTGCCGCCGATTTTCAAGATTATATTGAATTCGGCGTAAACGGCAGATTAAACTTAGGGCTTTTATCTCCTAGCAGAATCCATGTAATGATTTTTGATGAAATAAAAGAAATGACCGAGTAAAAATACCGAACACACAACATTTTGTATAAGTCATGGCAGGCAAAGTGCCACGCATTCTGCCACTACCCATACAATTTACCATTATTACAGTGCCTATTACCTTATTGAGAGTATCACGGTTTTTTGAAGCCCTCTAACCCCTTCTCTGTCACTGTCAAGTGTCATTGGTAATTCCACTCTTTTTTGGTTACATATGTTTGCTCCTTCCATTCTCAAGAGTCGGGGAATCGCCGGCACCAGTCTTCTCTGAGCAGTC